>ERZ1046568.32-NODE-32-length-126925-cov-13.691416_pt1 | contig 126925 bp, 117 predicted proteins | sample MGYA00383092_ERZ1046568 | MGnify/ENA primary metagenome ERZ1046568 (study PRJEB29581, sample SAMEA5548362) | metagenome | biome: marine; feature: coastal; material: water | depth 1 m | study: Short-term variability in the microbial, nano- and picoplankton... | reverse complement strand
AAGCAGATGAAAACTCGCCCAGCGCCTGGAAGGATAATTTGGCCGATGCAAGCCAAGTTTTTATAAATAAAATCTTAGCCAAACACGATAGATACCAAAGTTCAGATAGGATCGTTTAGCCTCAAAAACTTAATAATAGATACATTTTCCCACATGCACGCATTTGAATCAAGCTTGTCACCGCAGCAATGTGCTTATATCCAGCATTTTAAAGGAGCGCTGATATGAGCATGAATACATTCGGCCATTTATTTCAGGTCACCACATGGGGGGAAAGCCATGGTCCAGCGATTGGCGCAACCATTGATGGCTGCCCTCCGAGTATTATGCTTGATGAAACCATTATTCAGCCCTGGCTAGACAAACGCAAACCTGGCCAAAATAAATTCACCACGCAGCGACGCGAAGCAGATAACGTTGAAATCCTCTCTGGAGTGTTTGAGGGAAAAACAACGGGAACCCCGATTCAGTTGACCATCCGCAACACCGATCAACGTTCAAAGGATTATGGCGATATTGCCAATACGTTCCGGCCAGGCCATGCGGATATCACCTATTTTCAAAAATACGGCATTCGCGATTATCGCGGGGGCGGTCGCTCTTCTGCACGCGAAACCGCGGCGCGCGTCGCAGCGGGGGCGGTGGCAAGGGCGGCACTGGCTAAATTAGCACCAAAGGTTAAAATCATCGGCTTCATGTGCCAAATGGGCCCGCATAAAATAGACCGCGCGCATTTTGACTGGTCAGAAATTGACCAAAACCCCTTTTGGGTGCCCGATGCAAAAGCCGCAAAAGACTGGGCGCTATATTTAGACGAGGTGCGCAAATCGCACAGCTCGGTTGGCGCAGTGATTGAAATCGTTGCACAAGGGCTTCCTGCCGGGCTTGGCGCACCTATTTACGGCAAGCTTGATGGCGATCTTGCGGCGGCAATGATGTCAATAAACGCGGTAAAAGGCGTTGAAATTGGGGAAGGCATGCAAGCTGCCGCATTGAGTGGTGCAGAAAATGCCGATGAAATAACGCTTGGGCCGGATGGCTTACCCCAATATTCGAGCAACCATGCCGGTGGCATTCTTGGCGGAATTTCAACGGGTCAAGATGTGGTGCTGCGATTCGCAGTCAAGCCGACATCCTCCATTTTAACAGCACGCAAATCAATCACCAAAGACGGGCAAGAGATCGATGTGGTCACCAAAGGGCGGCATGATCCCTGCGTTGGCATTCGCGCTGTGCCTGTCGGCGAAGCCATGATGGCCTGCGTTCTTCTAGACCACTTGCTGCTGCATCGCGGGCAGGTTGGCGATCAAGGTGGTAAGATCGGCCCCGCTGCGTAACGATCAGCGCGCGGGCCTAGATTTGGTTTGATGTTGCTTTGATAGCTGAACGGCCAAAATACCCAACGCAATGATTACCACGCCAACATAATCCAAAAGCCCTATGTTTTCGCCCAACAGCGCGGCGGCGATCAATACCCCGAAAAACGGATTCAAAAAATGAAAGGTTGCGGCTTTCACAGCGCCAATCCTGCCAACCAATTTAAACCAGATAAAAGTGGCCGCAAGGCCGGGGATAAGCGTGGTATAGGTAAACGCCCCCAGCAACCGCCATGTTGGATTGATCTGAAATGGCTCCCAAATAAGGGCGATTATAGCCAAACTGACGCCGCCCACGATCATCTGCAACCCTACAATCATCATCACATTGCCACCCGCGACCGCCCCGCGTACGGATAAGGTGGCAACGGTTAACGCCATCGCGGCAATAAGGCACAAAACCAGGCCGTGCAACTCTACCCCTGCCTCGATGCGCAGACCCATAATTAAACTGACACCCAAAACGCCAAACACCAGCCCAACGATCCCCAAAAATGGAAGAGTTTCCCGAAACACCAGCCAGCCAGCCAGCGCCACCATCAAAGGCATTGAAGATGCAATAATGGAAGCAACCGACGCTTCAATGGTTTGCATCGCCACAAAGTTTAACCCAAGATAAATCGCATTTTGAAAAATACCGAAAACAATTGTCGCCCGCCATTGCGCCTGCGTTAAGCGCATGGTTTGGCCCAAAAACCGCGCGATTAAAACGCCCAATAAACCGGAAATTAAGAACCGAACCGACAAGGCAGCCAAAGGCGAAGCCTCTGCAACGATCATCCGCGCCGACGTAAAAGCCGAAGACCACATCAGCGCAAAAACCAACCCGAGCATCAAAGATCTTAGATCCATTTTAATCTCGCTATAAAACGACCCACGGGCGCCATCGAAACGGGCAAATAAAAAGGGCCGCCCAAAAGCGACCCTTTCTTGAAACAGTTCAACGGGGCTTAACCGTTTACGCTGTCTTTCAGCGCTTTTGCAATTGTCATTTTAACAACTTTATCCGCTTCTTTTTTGAATTGCTCGCCCGTGGCTGGGTTACGCACCATACGCTCTGGACGCTCACGGCACATGATTTTGCCAATACCTGGCAACGTGACCGCACCGCCACCAGAAACTTCGCGCGTGATCAGGTTACAGATCGCGTCCAAAGAGGCAGCCGCCGCCTTTTTATCTGAGCCCATATCTTCGGCCAGCGCAGCAATCAGTTGTGTTTTCGTCATTGGTTTCGACATTTTTTTCTCCTTCACTGCCCAACTGTTAGGGCCTCATGGAACGTTTCTAACTGAATGTTGTTTATAAACACAACAAATAGTGGGTGTTTTGGTCGAAAAAAGATACTTTTTTTCAATTTTAGCCCCTATAAAAACGCAGTTTCGTCAAAACTGCGCAATTTTCGGCTGTGCAAGCGCTCAAGCGGCATGTTTTGTAAGCTTTCCATCGCCTTTATTCCAATTTCCAAATGCCGTGAAACCTGCGTTTTATAAAAGTCAGATGCCATTCCCGGCAGCTTCAACTCACCGTGCAAGGGCTTATCCGACACGCAGAGCAAAGTTCCATACGGCACCCGAAACCGATACCCGTTCGCCGCGATTGTGGCGCTTTCCATATCCAGTGCCACGGCCCGAGATTGGCTTAAACGCTGAACCGGGCCAGATTGATCGCGCAGCTCCCAATTTCGATTATCAACCGTGGCCACGGTGCCGGTGCGCATAATTTTCTTAAGCTCATAGCCCTGCAGCTTTGTGACATCGGCCACCGCGGTTTCAAGCGCGATCTGAATTTCAGCTAAAGCAGGGATCGGAACCCAAGCCGGAAGATCTGCGTCTAAAACCTTATCATCGCGCAAATAGGCATGCGCCAACACAAAATCGCCCAAGCTTTGCGAATTGCGCAAGCCAGCGCAATGCCCAACCATAATCCAGGCATGTGGACGCAGCACCGCTATGTGATCGGTTGCTGTTTTCGCGTTTGAGGGGCCAACACCGATATTAACCAAAGTGATGCCGCTGCCGTCGGGGCGTTTTAAATGATAGCTTGGCATTTGTGGCAATTTTGAAACTGGCTCAATCAGTGCATCAGACTGCGTGATCTCAACATTCCCCGTACTGACAAAACTGCTATAGCCGCTTTTCTCATCAGCCAAAGCGCGGCGCGCATAAGCTTCGAATTCTGCCACGTAAAATTGATAATTTGTGAAAAGCACATAATTTTGAAAATGGCTTGGATCCGTTGCGGTGTAATGCGCCAAGCGCGCCAAAGAATAATCAACGCGCTGCGCAGTGAATGGCGCCAAAGGCATCGGCTCTTGGGCTGATCGCGCGCCATCGCCATTGACGATATCATCATTCGTTGTGGCCAAATCCGGAACATCAAACAGATCTCTCAGCAAAAAGGGCTGCGATTGAGCCTCAGCCTTATTCGCCGAGATCTCATCGGAAAGCGCAAAATGCAAGGGAATCGGCGTTTCAGACGGACCGATAAGGATGGGGGAATCATGGTTTTCTACCAACAATTCGATTTGTTGGCGTAGGTAACCCGAAAATAAATCTGGGCGCGTGATCGTGGTTGTGTGACTACCAGGGCTTGTCACATGGCCAAAACTTAACCGGCTATCGATGCTTCTGAAACTATCAACCTGCACGCTAATCTGCGGGTAAAACGCACGATAGCGATGCCCAGTGCTGCCCGAACGCAGCACTTCATCAAACCGGCTTTGCAAAAATCCTACCGCGTCTTGATACAAAACATTTAAATAGGCCACGGCCTTATCCGGATCATAAAACGCTGTTTCAGGACGCGCATCAGGGGTGTGTATTTTAGAACCTTCAACCATAAATAAACCTTATTTTTAAAACATAACAAACCATATTCATGCTAAAGTATATATCAGACTTTAGAAACACTACTACAAAGACCACGCTGTATCACATAGCCCACCTTACCCTTAGACAGTGGGATCAAAGCCTTATAGCGGAGAAACCTCAATGGATTACAACATGGTTTCAGCAGAAGAATTTGGCAAATCGCTCACCGGTCTTGGAGTGAACATCATTGTAAAAAAGCCCTGAACAAACAGCCCAATTCTTAGAGACCGTTTTTGAATTATACCCAAGCCAGTTAGGCGCTGATTTTGCCCTTATACTATATCAAGATGATATATTTCAGCTGCATAGCGATAAAAGCTTCGCAGCGCATCCAAGCTATCCGCATTTGCCCGAAAATCCGCCGCGCGGCACTGGCATTGAACTTCGCCTTTATAACAGTGATCCGGATCAAGCCTGCACAAAGGCGCAGGCCTATGGCTGCATGGTTTTAGCGCCCGCAACCGATAAGCCGCATGGCTTGCGCGAAGCAACAATACTTTGCCCAGATGGCTATATGTGGATACCGTCTCGCCCTTTGGCCTAAGCAGAGCACGCCAACACCCAGAAAAGGGTGCAAGCGCGGTCGATCAAAGCCTTGATTTTCATTCATACTAGGTAGATGTTGAGCCAAGATTTGGAGAATAATATGACGGTTGAGCCCCTGCGTAAAAATATGGACTTTTGGCAAGAACGGGTTGATCTGGCAGCCGCGTTTCGCTGGTGCGTGCGGTTGAATTATCACGAAGCGGTGGCAAATCATTTTTCATTGGCGGTCAATGAAGAGGGCAGCCAATTTTTAATGAACCCCAACCAAATGCATTTTTCACGCATCAAAGCCAGCGATCTATTGCTGATCGACGCGAATGATCCCAAAACGCTTGAGGGTCCGAATGCGCCAGATCCAACCGCATGGGGGCTTCATGGCGCGGTGCATCGTCATTGCCCGCACGCAAAATGCGCCATGCATGTGCATTCAATTCACGCCACGGTCTTGGCCAGTTTACAAGACAGCCGCCTGCTTCCGATTGATCAAAACTCTGCGATGTTTTTCAACCGCTATGTGATTGATGATCATTATGGCGGGCTGGCCTTTGAAGAAGAGGGTACGCGCTGCGCAAGCTTGCTGACAGATCCAAAACAAAAAGTGTTGATCATGGGCAATCACGGCATTCTGGTTTTGGGCAATAGTGTGGCGGACACGTTTAACCGTTTATATTATTTTGAACGGGCCGCAGAAACCTATATTCGCGCCTTACAAACAGGCCAAGATTTACGCGTTTTACCCGATGAAATTGCCGAAAAAACAGCACAAGAAGTTGAGGAATATCCCGAACAGGGAATACGACATTTCGGCGAGCTAAAGCGCATTCTTCAGGATGAGGGCGCAAATTACGCAACATAGGGCAGCACGATTGCTTGCGATGCCCGCGCAGGCCTTCTTAAAAAGCAAAAGCTGCGGGGCCACCGCGCCGTCAAATTCTGGCCCTGACGTTTAAACTCTTGTTGCGCCTCGGCGTAAAGCGGCGCGTGCTCGCAACGGCGTTCAAACCCTCTTTGGCGGCGCAGATGCTTGCCAAGAGGCAGAGCGCATGACAGGATCACTCCTGCAGAATTTGAGAAACACCCATGTCAGAGCAAAACATATCAGCCTTTCCACAATCGACCGCATCCCATTCAGCAAGAAACCCAGGGATGGCTTTGGATCTTGATTGGGTGGGCGCCGCACAAGCCAATACTTCTGCGATCGAACGCCGCGCAGCAAGCCTGGGCGCGCGACGCAGCGTCAAAAAAGACTATCAAGCCGCTTGGTTGCTTCGCGCAATCACCTGCATCGATCTAACCACGCTATCGGGTGATGATACGAAGGCGCGCGTCAAACGGCTTTGCGATAAGGCGCGCCGACCCCTTAGGGATGATCTTCTCAAAGCGCTGGATATAACGTCTTTGCAAACCGGCGCAATTTGCGTTTACCACGACATGGTGGAAACCGCTGTTACGGCCTTAGAGGGCAGCGGCATTCCCGTAGCGGCGGTCTCTACCGGCTTTCCTGCCGGATTGTCGCCCTTAGAGCTGCGCATTGCTGAAATCAAAGCCAGCGTCGCGGCCGGTGCGCGCGAAATCGATATCGTGATTTCGCGCCGGCATGTGTTAAGCCAAAACTGGCAGGCGCTCTATGATGAGATGCAGGCGTTTCGCGCGGCCTGCGGCGACGCCCATGTAAAAGCGATTTTAGCCACGGGCGAGCTTGGTAGCCTACGCAACGTGGCGCGGGCTTCATTGATTTGCATGATGGGCGGCGCTGATTTCATCAAAACCTCAACAGGCAAAGAAAGCGTCAACGCAACCTTGCCCGTCTCATTGGTGATGGTGCGTGCCATCCGCGACTATCATGACCGCACCGGATATGCGGTTGGCTACAAACCCGCCGGTGGCATTTCAAAAGCCAAAGACGCCTTAGTCTATCTTAGCATGATCAAAGAAGAACTGGGTGATCCATGGCTGCGGGCGGATCTGTTCCGTTTTGGAGCTTCGTCACTTTTGGGCGATATTGAACGGCAATTGGAACATCACGTCACCGGTGCCTATTCTGCAGGGCACCGGCATGCATTGGCTTAAGCTTAAATTTGGACATCCCCTATGAGCGTAAAAGAAATATTTGAAACGATGGACTACGGCCCCGCCCTTGAAGCCACGCAGGAGGCAACACAATGGCTGCAAAACCACGATCGCAGATTTGGGCATTTCATAAATGGCGCAAACTGCGAAGGTTCTGATCATTTTCAAAGCCGCAATCCCGCCACCGGCGAGGCTTTGGCAAAAATCGCCCAAGCCAGCGAGCAAGATGTGCATAACGCCGTGGCCAGTGCCCGCGCCGCGCAAGCGGATTGGGGCGCGCAAAGCGGGCATCAACGCGCGCGTGTTTTATACGCCATCGCCCGGCTTGTTCAAAAGCACAGCCGGCTTTTCGCCACATTAGAAACGCTGGATAACGGCAAGCCCATTCGTGAATCGCGCGATATTGATATCCCGCTTGTACACCGGCATTTTTATTATCACGCCGGCATGGCCCAGTTGATGGCCAGCGAACTTCCCAACCGGCAAGCGCTGGGCGTGTGCGGCCAGATCATCCCTTGGAATTTTCCACTTCTGATGCTGGCATGGAAAATTGCGCCGGCCTTGGCAATGGGCAATTGCGTGGTTTTGAAACCGGCTGAATACACCTCGCTCACAGCTCTTTTATTCGCCGAAATCTGTATGCAGGCCGGCGTGCCAAACGGAGTTGTAAACATCATCACCGGCGATGGCACCGTGGGCGAGCATCTGGTGAACCACCCTGATATCGATAAGATTGCCTTTACCGGATCCACCGATGTGGGGCGCAAAATTCGCCAAGCCACCGCAGGCAGCGGCAAAAAGCTCACTCTTGAATTGGGGGGAAAATCCCCCTTCATCGTGTTTGATGATGCCGATCTTGACAGCGCGGTAGAAGGCTTGGTTGATGCAATTTGGTTCAATCAAGGGCAAGTATGCTGCGCAGGATCGCGGCTGTTGGTGCAAGAGGCAGTGGCCGATCGCTTGCATGATAAAATCCGCGCCCGGATGGCAAAACTGCGGCTGGGCAATCCGCTTGATAAATCTGTCGATATGGGGCCCTTGGTTGACCCGGCGCAAGTTGCACGGGTAAACAGCTTGGTTGATGCAAACACAAACGGCACCTGCTTTCAGCCCAATATTGATCTGCCCAAACAGGGCTGCTTTTATCCCCCAACGCTGCTGACCGGGCTCAGCCCATCTGACCCGTTGATGCAGGAAGAGATTTTCGGGCCGGTGCTTGTTTCAACCAGTTTTCGCACGCCGCAAGAAGCCGTACAGCTTGCCAATAACACCCGCTACGGGCTGGCCGCATCGATCTGGAGTGAAAACGTAAATCTTTGCCTTGGTTTGGCACCAGCTTTAAAGGCCGGGGTCATTTGGATAAATGGCACCAATATGTTCGATGCCGCGGCCGGCTTTGGCGGCATTCGCGAAAGCGGCTTTGGCCGGGAAGGTGGCTGGGAAGGCTTGACCGCCTATACCAAATCCAAAGCCCAGACCACCGCCAGATCCTTAAAACCTATTTTGGCAAAAACAGGTCCAAAATCTGTAGCTTTCGGCCTTGATCGCACCGCCAAACTGTATATTGGCGGCAAACAAACGCGACCAGATAGCGGATATTCTACGGCTGTGTTTGATGCCGCCGGAAATTTCATCAGCGATGTTCCAAGCGCCAATCGAAAAGATATCCGCAACGCAGTTGAAGCCGCACAGGGGGCCGTAAAATGGTCTGGATCAAGCGGGCATTTACGCGCCCAAATTCTATATTTCATTGCCGAAAATCTCTCGGCACGCGCCGCTGAATTTGCCACAAAAATCAACCTCTACACGGGTGAAACAAATGGCGCAGCAGAGGTTGAGGCCAGCCTAGAGCGCCTGTTCACCTATGCAGCTTGGGCGGATAAATATGATGGGGCAGTGCGCGATGTGCCCTTGCGCGGCGTGGCATTGGCTTTGAACGAACCGGTTGGCGTGATCGGCACCTTTTGCCCGGATGACGCGCCGCTACTTGGGCTGGTCTCGCTGCTTGGGCCGGCTTTGGCGATGGGCAATCGCGTTGTTATGGTGGCCTCTGAGCCCTACCCGTTGATCGCCACCGAATTTTATCAGATTTTAGAGACCTCGGATGTCCCTGCGGGCGTTGTTAATCTGTTAACCGGCGCCCATTCGGAGTTGGCCGCACCTCTGGCCAGCCATTTGAATATTGACGCCATATGGAGCTTTTCGTCCAGCGATTTATCTACGGAAATTGAAACGCAAAGCGCGCTGGGTTTAAAACGCAGCTGGGTCAATTACGGACAGGATCGAGATTGGTTTTCAACAGAGGGTGAAGGAAAAAGCTTTCTGGCAGAAGCCAGCCAATCAAAAACCGTTTGGATCCCCTTTGGCGAAGGATAGCCAAGGTCTTAGAAAGACCCTAACCGGCAAGCTCGGCCCATAAAGCCCGGCTTAGATAGGCATCAGCAACATATCCCTGGTCGCGTTGATACCTCCAGAGCGCCGCCGCGGTGTTTGGACCCATAAGCCCATCTGCGCCAAACGTGTCATAGCCAAGCGCGCTGAGGGCGATTTGCACGTTGCGCTTTTCGTTGCGACTCAGCGCAGCCTCGCCAATAGGCCAAGGTTGAACAAGGCCCAACCCGCCCGCAATCGCATCACCCAGCGCGCAGACTGACAGCGCATAAGCCTGCGCAGGATTATAGGCCAATAAAGCGGTATAATTTTCCAGAACCATAAATTTCGGGCCCTGTATACCAGCGGGAAGGATCAGCTTGGCAAGGCCGTTTTCGGGTAAATCTTGATAAGGTGTCAAACCTCTCATCGCCCAATCTGACGGGTTCAGGGCCGTGTCAGGAGGGGGCAAATCCAATGCGGCCTCCGGTGACAGAAAAACCTCTGCGCCCCAGATCTGCCCGGAGCGCCAACCCTGCGCCTGCAAATACGCAGCCGTTGAAGCCAAAGCATCAACCGGGCTGTCCGACCAAATATCGCTAAACCCATCGCCGTCAAAATCAACCGCGTGCTGAAGATAAGAGCACGGCATAAATTGCGTATGGCCCATAGCGCCGGCCCAACTGCCCAAGAAACGCTTAGCTGACACGTCTCCGGCTTGTAAAATATCCAAGGCGGCAATCAATTGCTGTTCAAAAAACGCCGCCCGGCGCCCCTCAAACGCAAGGCTGGCCAAAGCATCTAAAACAAAAAAGCCGCCGCGATTTGATCCGTAAGCGGTTTCACAACCCCAAACGGCCAGTAAAACCTGCGCCGGTACGCCATAAGCATGCACAATTTCATCTAGAGAGGTTTGAAATTTTGTTAGAAGTTGCTGGCCCTGCGCAACACGCTCGGATGAGCATGTTTTTTGAAGATAGGTCCAGATTGGCATTTCCGTTTCAGGCTGAAACCGGTCTTTTTCAATCACCTCGGGAAGAAATTGAAAACTGAGCACTGTTTTATGCAGAAAATCTGCGTCAAACCGCCCCGCAACGCGCTCTGCAAACTTCGTTGCCCATGCCCGAAACCCCTGATCCATCACATCCTAACGCTTTCGTTTAACGCTCCGCTTTACCTTATCAGATTTTTTCCGCGCTTTGCCCAATTTGCGCTTTACCGGGCGCGCATTTTTACGCCCAGATTTGGGTAATGCGTTGCCTTCGACGCTTAACAATTCAAACGCAACGCTACCAGATTCGGCGATAACTTCGCTTAACCTTACCTCAACAACCTGCCCTAAACTGAGTAAAAGCCCTGTCTCAGAACCAAGTAGGCTATTGGTTTGTTTGTCATAATGAAAATACTCGCGGCCTAAAGTTCGGATAGGAATCAAACCCTCAGCGCCGCTTTCATCCAAACGCGCAAACACGCCAAATTTCGCAATGCCGCTGATCCGGGCGGTAAATTCTGAGCCTTTGCGCTCATTCAAATAGGCGGCAAGATACCGATCCGTCGTATCGCGCTCTGCCACCATTGAGCGCCGCTCTGTATCGGAAATTTTCTGCGCAGTCTCATCCAGCAGGGCCTCTTCCTCTGCGCTCAACCCATCCTTGCCCCAGCCATGCGCCCGAATAAGCGCCCGATGCACGATCAAATCGGCATAGCGGCGAATGGGCGAGGTAAAATGCGCATAAGAGCGCAAAGCCAATCCAAAATGGCCGAAATTCTGCGGGCTGTAATAAGCCTGCGTCATTGAACGCAACGTTGACATATTGATGAGTTCAGCTTCATCCTTGCCCTCAGCTTGCGTAAGCAGCGCGTTTAAATGCCGTGTTTGCAACACTTGGCCTTTGGCCAAGTTAAGCCCGGCCGCCTGCGCTGTTTCGCGCAGCGCATCAAGCTTTTCGGGCGAAGGTTCTTCATGCACGCGAAACAAAAGCGGCACCTGTTTGGCTTGCAGAGCCTCCGCAGCGGCCACATTCGCCAAGACCATAAATTCTTCAATCAAGCGATGCGCATCCAAACGATCGCGAAAATTTACCGAGGCCACTTGCCCGTCTTCATCCAAGATGATTTTGCGTTCGGGCAGATCCAGCTCAAGAGGTTGGCGAATTTCGCGCGCCCGAACCAAGGCGGCGTAAGCCTCATATAAGGGCTTGATAACAGGCTCTAACAATGGCGCTGCGCGCTTGCTAATAGAAACACCCTCATAGGCCGACTGCACTTCTTCATAGGTGAGTGACGCGGCGGATTTCATCAAACCGCGGTGAAAACTTTGCCCTAGCTTCACGCCCTCCGCGCTGATTTGCATCCGCACCGCCAAACAGGCCCGTGGCACATCTTCGTGCAAACTGCACAAATCGCCCGAGAGATGATCCGGGAGCATCGGCACCACCCGGTCTGGAAAATAAGTGGAATTGCCGCGCTTGCGGGCTTCACGATCCAAGTTTGAATTGGGCCGTACGTAATGCGCCACATCCGCGATCGCCACCCAAATGATATGCCCGCCCGGATTATCAGCCGCGTCATCCTCATGCGCATAGCAGGCATCATCATGATCGCGCGCATCCGCCGGATCAATGGTGACCAAGGGCATATCTCGCAAATCTTCGCGGCCCTTTAGCCCTGCCGCGCGTTGCGCTTCGGCCTCATGCACCACATCTTCGGGGAAATGATCAGGGATATCATGTTGGTGAATTGCAATCAGGGACACCGCTTTTGGCGCAGAGGGATCCCCCAAACGCGTCATCACCCTTGCGCGCGGCAATCCCATGCGCGATTTTGGGCCCGCTTGCTCTGCTTCAACCAATTCACCATCTTTTGCGCCGCCGGCATCATTGGGACCAACCTGCCATTCTTTGCCCGACCGCTCAACGGGCACGATGCGCCCCCCTTCCGCAGCTTGCCTGAAAACCCCCAAGATCTGGCTTGGATTGGCGGCGATTCGGCGGATCAGGCGACCTTCATATTGATAGCCTTCTCCCTCAATTTCGGTGAGCCGGGCCAAAATGCGATCACCCGCGCCCAGCGCAGGATCAGAAGCTTTCATAACCAATAAAATGGCGGGTTCCATACCATCGCCTTGCCATTCCAGCGCTTTGGCAAACAAATCGCCAGTGCTGGTGGCCGGCAAAACCTGCACCACGCTGACAGGGGGCAGCTTTTCCGGATCACGATAAGTTTTCTTACGCTTTTGCAGATGCCCCTCAGCCTCTAAGCTGCGTAAAAGCTTTTTCAAATCAACCCGCGCAGCGCCCTTTATGCCAAATGCTTTGGCAATATCGCGTTTTGCGGTTTGCGTCGGATTGGCCGCAATCCAATCTAGAATTTGGCGTTTGCTTGGAATCTCATTCATTCGGCTCGCCTATCACGCTTTTAAAGCGCCGTCATGGCGGTTTTTAAACCCCGCGCTGAAACCACAATTAAAAGCCTGATTTATAAAGTCAGAACCATATCGCGATGTAAGATACCGGCATCCATATAATCGGCGCCATAGGCTTGAAAGCCAAGGCTTTCATACAGCCCCAAAGCAGAGATCTGCGCGCCCAGTTTGGCCGTAGTTACGCGCTCATCAGCCTTTAAATGGCTGAGGCATGCCCCCATCAAAGCTTTCGCATGACCACGACCTCGATAAGGCGCTAACACGCAGACGCGGCCAATTTTTCCAATCTCATCCAAGATCAAAATTCGCGCTGTCCCGACCGGCACTGTATTGTCCCTAAGCAGAAAATGCAGCGCTTTAGAATCCTTTCCATCTACTTCATCTTCGACAGAAACGCCTTGTTCTTCAATAAAAACTGCGCGGCGAATTTCCAAACATTGGATCAAATCATCGCTGCGCCCCACCCACCGCGTCATTCGAAATAGGCCTGCAGAATGCGCCGATAAATCGCTTTCAACTGGTGTATTTGTTCCACTGGAACGCATTCATCCACGCCATGCATACCCCGTCCGACCAAACCAAATTCCGTCACCGGGCAAATGTCTTTCACAAAACGCGCATCGGATGTGCCACCCGTGGTTGAAAGCGCGGGGCGACAACCCAATTCGGCTTCGGCCGCGTCACCAATAAGCCGTGACAAAAGCCCTGGCGGGGTGAGAAAACTTTCACCAGAAACTTTTACATCGATTTCAAATTCAACTTCGCTATTCGTGCTTTGCTGCGCGGCTTGTTTTTCCAACCAAGCGATCAGATCCTGCGAGCTATGCGTATCATTAAAGCGGATGTTCACCGTGGCTTTAGCGGCAGCAGGAATAACATTGGTGGCAGTGTTGCCCGTATCAATCGTGGTAATCGCCAAAGTTGAAGCATCAAAATGCGCAGTTCCCTGATCGAGCGGGTGCGTAGCCAACCGGTCCAGCAACGCCACAAGCGCGGTTAACGGGTTTTTCGCGCGATGTGGATAAGCAGAATGCCCTTGTACACCTTTTGCCGTTATAAACGCGGTTAAAGAGCCGCGGCGGCCGATTTTCATCATTTCCCCCATATGATTGGGGCTGGTGGGTTCACCCACAAGACAATGATCTATGCTTTCACCCGCCTCGCGCATCCAATCCAAAATTGCCGTGGTTCCGTGATGGGCATCGCCCTCTTCATCGCCTGTGATCATCAGAACCACAGATCCATCAGGGGGTGTTTCATTTACAAACTCAATCGCAGCGGCGGCAAAAGCCGCCACGCCTGATTTCATATCAACCGCGCCGCGCCCATAAAGCACGCCCTCTTTTATATCGCCGCCGAAAGGATCACTTTGCCATTGCGAAAGATCGCCAACCGGCACAACATCCGTATGGCCGTTAAAAGCGAAGCTTTTTCCATTTTTACCAACGCCCCAGCGGGCAAATAGATTGTCGATGCCACCGCGCTTGATTCGCGTACAGGCAAACCCGTGCCCGCCCAATAAGGTTTCAAGCAAAGATAACGCCCCAGCTTCAGCCGGCGTAACCGAAGGGCAACGAATCAAATCTGCACTCAGCGCAACGGGGTCAATACCAGTCATTAGGTTTCCTTACAGGGGCAAAAGGCCAGATACGGTTTCTGCCAATTTTTGCGGATCACTGATAATTGCATCTGCGCCGGCCTCTTGCAATTCCGCAAGGCCCCCGTAACCATAAGATACACCCAGCGCTTTCATCCCATTGGCCTGCGCGCCCTGAATATCATAGACTCTGTCGCCCACCATAATCGCCCGCTCACCCTCGGCGCCAACAACCGCTAAACCATGCGCCAAAAGGGCCGGTTTATCCGAATTTCTGCCATCAAGTTCAGAGCCAAATTCAAAGCTCATAAAATTTGAAATACCAAAATAAGCCGTAATTTTGCGCGCATAACTATGCGGTTTCGACGTAGCAAGGCACAACGTATAGCCCGCCTCTTTCAACTTTGCCAATTGGTCTAAAATACCATCGTAAAGTTTATTTTCCTTCCAACCCATTTCGATATAGCGTTCGCGATAATACCCAACCGCGCGGTCTAAATCATCGTTTTGAACCCCAAGTTGGGCAAAGCTGGGCCAGAGCGGCGGGCCTACAATCCAACGATTATCACCGCTTAAACCGGGCAGGCTAAGCTTGCGCAAAGCATAATCTACCGAATTCAAAATGCCTTCCCCAGCATCTGTTAAGGTTCCATCAAGATCAAGAAATACTGTGGCCATTATCTATCCGCCTGCTCTTCATAAAGCGCGTTCATCTGCGCAACGATGACAGAGTTTTCATCTAACGCACGTTGCATCAATACATCTTCTTCTGAGTCAATTTCATGCCCTTGCGCGATCCGCTCTTCGCGCGTTCCATAACCCGTTACATCTAAAGGAGAGAGCGCCGCCTGTTTCAAAATAGCCACGGTTTCACGCACGGCTTCCGCCTCATCCACGCCGCTGGCATAACAGAGCAAAGCCGCCCCGGTTGCGCTTTTAGGCAAATCATCCTCGGGGCTGCGGCCAACTTGTACCAACAACGTATAAACTTTCTGACGATTTGGTTTTTTAGACGTGTCGCTCATCACTTTGCCTCATTACACGCGCTTCTAAAGATTAGACGAAAAAAATGCAAATCCAGCGCATGGGCTTTTTTATATTTATCAAAATGACAAAATTATAAATATTGTTCAAGCGCTTTACAAAACCGAAAGGGCGGGTTTTAAAACGCTAAAATAAGGGCAAAATAAACGGGTTATACACCTAAGAGAATAAAAAAACCCGCGCATCTGGCGGGCTTTTTAACGGCGATTCTACTGCACTAAAATATCAGTCGCGCAACAAATCGTTAATTGCGGTTTTACTGCGCGTTTGAGCATCAACGCGTTTCACGATAACCGCACAATACAGGCTGACGCCATTTTTTGACGGCATCGACCCTGACACCACAACCGAATAGGGCGGCACTTCACCATAACTCACCTCGCCCGTTTCACGATCAACAATTTTGGTGGATTTACCAATATAAACCCCCATACCCAAAACAGACCCTTCGCGTATAATGCAGCCTTCCACCACTTCTGAGCGCGCGCCGATAAAACAATTATCTTCAATAATTGTTGGGCCGGCTTGCATCGGCTCTAACACGCCTCCAATTCCAACGCCGCCCGATAAATGCACATTCTTACCAATTTGCGCGCAAGAGCCCACGGTGGCCCACGTATCTACCATCGTACCAGTATCCACATAAGCGCCCAAATTAACAAAGGACGGCATCAACACCACGCCCGGCGCGATAAAAGCAGACTTACGAACAATACAATTTGGGACCGCGCGAAACCCTGCTGCATGCCATTGCTCATCACCCCAGCCTTTAAATTTACTATCGACCTTATCCCACCAGCCACCACCTTGGGGGCCGCCGTCTTGAATCGCCATATCTTGAATTCGAAACCCCAGCAGAACCGCTTTTTTAGCCCATTGGTTCACATGCCAATCGCCGCTTTCCTGCTTTTCAGCCACGCGAAGCGTGCCCCCATCAAGCGCGTTCAGCGTCTCTTCAATCGCCTCGCGCATTTCACCCGTTGTTGCGGATGATAATGTATCGCGCGCTTCCCATGCGGCTTCGATGGCTTGCTCAAGCTGACTGTTGGACATGATCGCTTCTCCTATATAAATTTTCTGCTCTATATCTTTCCTACCTCTATCGCACAAGGTGGCGGATTGAACGAATAACGCCAGTGCAAACACCTGTCGATTTATGTGCGGTTCCAAATAAAAAAGCCCGGCCATATGGCCGGGCTTTTCATAATATTTAAAGGCTTTTAATTTGCCGCTTTTACCGCGCGACCCGTAAGCACTTTCACCAAATTTGCGCGATAAGCTTTGCTGCCATGCAAATCTTCAATCATGTCTTGCGCAGAGACAGTGAGATTTGCCAGCGCATCAGCTGAAAAATTAGACTCCAAAGCCGCTTCAGCCTCGCTCCAACGAAACACACCATCTTCAGACGCACCCGTTACCGCCACGCGCACACCATCGGCATATTTGGCCACAAAAACGCCCACCAATGCAAAGCGAGACGCCGGTTGTTCAAACTTTTGATAGTTCGACACTTGGGGTACAGGAAAGCGCACTGCGGTCACGATTTCACCTTCGCCCAGCGCTGTACTGAACATACCCTGAAAGTAATCATCCGCCGCAATCTCTCGTGAATCTGTGACAATCGTGGCATTCGACGCCAAAGCCGCCGCCGGATAGCAGGCGGCAGGATCGTTATTGGCCAAAGATCCGCCAATCGTGCCCCGGTTGCGCACGGCAGGATCACCGATATGCGCCGCAAGCTTTGCCAATCCGGGGTAAGACTGTGCTTTGGCTGCAACCGTGGCATGCGTGGTTGCAGCCCCGATATGAACCATGCCATCAGCCTCGGTTACGCCTTGCATTTCGGCAATCCCCGCCAGACTGACCAGCTTTTCAGGATTGGCCAACCGCTGTTTCATAGTTGGTAAAAGCGTTTGGCCCCCGCTCAGCGGCGTTGCCTCTTCATCCGTCAAAGCTGTCACGGCTTCTGAGATCGAGGACGGTTTTACAAATTCAAAATTATACATTTCTGATCCTCCTATTGCGCGTTGATCGCAGCCCAAACACGGGCTGGCGACACAGGCATATCAATATGCGTTACATGGGTATGGCCAGCAGAATGCAAGGCGTTGATAACCGCATTCACGATCGTTGGCGGGGATCCAATCGCCCCCGCTTCACCGCAGCCCTTCACCCCTAGTGGATTATGGGTACAGGGCGTGTTGCAGGAATGATCCACCGTATAAAATGGCAAATCAGAGGCGCGCGGCATCGCATAATCCATATAAGACGCGCTTAACAACTGGCCATTATCATCATAAGCGCAATTTTCCAAAAGCGCTTGGCCTATGCCTTGTCCAATGCCCCCATGTACCTGACCGGTTACGATCATCGGGTTAATCACATTGCCAAAATCATCCACCGCGGTAAAGTTTTCCACGGTGACTTTGCCCGTTTCAGGATCAACCTCAACCTCGCAAGCATACGCACCCGATGGATATGTAAAATTGCCCGGATCATAAAACGCTGTTTCTTCCAAACCCGGCTCGAGATCTTCAACCGGATAATTTTGAGGGACATAGGCCTTGAAAGCCACTTCGCCAAAGGAAACTGATTTATCGGTTCCCGCAACGCTGAATTGGCCATCCTTGAATTCAATATCTGCCTCTGCTGTTTCCAGCATATGCGCAGCGATCTTGGTGGCTTTATTGATGATCTTCTCGGTTGCGCGCACCACAGCCGGGCCACAAACCGCAATACTGCGCGACCCATATGAGCCCATACCAAACGGTATTTTCGCCGTATCCCCATGAACGATATCAATCGAGGATTGATCAATACCCAGCATTTCCGAAACCACTTGCGCAAAAGCTGTTTCATGGCCTTGCCCGGTGCTTTGGGCGCCAACCATCACCGAAAGATTACCCGTTGCATTCACCCGCACGGTCGCCGCATCATAATAACCCACACGGCTGCCCAAGACCCCGGTCAGATTTGAAGGCGCAAGCCCGCAAGCTTCAATATACGCGTTGATCCCCAAGCCGCGCAATTTGCCATCCGCTTCTGATAATTTGCGGCGGGCCTCAAAGCCTTTGAAATCTGCCAGTTCATTCAGCTTATCAACCAGCGCATCGTAATTGCCGGTATCATATTCCAAGCCAGCCGCGCTGACATAAGGGAACTGTTCAGGTTTGATAAAGTTTTTACGACGCATCTCCATCGCATCAAGCCCTAATTCATGCGCGCATTTGTCGATCACCCGCTCGATTGAAAACGTAGCTTCAGGGCGGCCCGCTCCCCGATACGCGTCCACTGGAGCCGTATTTGTAAACACGGTTTTTACGTTCACATAGACATGTGGCACCGTGTAATTGCCCGCCATCAACGTACCGTGCAAAAAGGTTGGCGTGGCGGTTGAGAAGTTCGAAAGATAGGCCCCAACATTGGCCATCGTATCCGTCCGAAACGCGATAAATGTTCCGTCTTTTTCGCAGGCCAGCTCAATTTTGGTGACATGATCGCGGCCATGCGCATCCGTCAAAAAGCTTTCCGAGCGTGTGGCTGTCCATTTCACTGGGCGGCATAGCTTCTTTGAGGCAGCAAGAACCAAAGCCTCTTCACCATAATGGTAGATTTTTGATCCAAAACCACCGCCAACATCCGGCGAAACGACGCGCAATTTATTTTCTGCAATGCCCATCACAAAGGCGCTTATCAACAGCCGAGTCAAATGCGGATTTTGCGAGGTTGTGTAAAGCGTATATTCTCCGGTGCCCGGATCATAATCCGCGGTTGACGCGCGGGTTTCAATCGCGTTTGGCACAAGGCGGTTATTGATCAATTCTAGCGTGGTGACATGGGGTGCATTTTTGATGGCCGCATCCGTTGCTGCACGATTATCTTCTATCCAACCCCAATCAAAACATTGGTTGGTTTCGATCTCATCATGCACAAAGGGACCACCCGCCAACGCTGCCGACATGTCCACAACCGCTGGAAGCTCTTCAATCTCTGCCACAATCGCATCTGCAGCATCGCGGGCCTGTTCAACGGTTTCTGCAATCACCGCAGCATAAGCATCCCCCACATGGCGCACTTTGCCATGCGCCAAAACCGGGCGCTTGGGCTCTTTCATGGGTTCACCATCGCGGCTGGTAATCGCCCATCCTGCAGGATTCCCACCCACTTCAGCAAAATCTTCACCCGTAAAAATCGCCAGAACCCCTGGCATGGCTGCTGCGGCGGCTGTATCGATCGATTTGATCGCGCCATGCGCCACATCACTGCGCAAAAACACAGCATGCGTTTGATTAACCAAGTTAATATCTGATGTGTAGCGGCCTTTACCCGTTAAAAACCGCTGATCTTCAACCCGTTTGGTGCTTGCACCAATGCCTGAATCCTTTGGCATGTTAATTCCTCCCCTTGTGGTGGTTTGCCCACCCAGCTTTTCTAATTATACTTATTCCGCTGCGATCGACGACACGTCTTGACCAGACGCTGCCATGATCGATTTGACGATGTTATGATATCCCGTGCAGCGGCAAATATTGCCGTCTAAATGGTGACGAATTTCTGCAACCGTTGGCTTTTTATTATGTTTAAGCAATTCCGTTGCCGCCATCACCATGCCAGGCGTACAAAACCCGCATTGCAACCCGTGATGGTCTTGAAACGCCTGTTGGATGACATTTAAGGAACCATCCTGATTGGCTTGGCCTTCAATCGTGGCCACATCAGCGCCATCTGCTTCGGCAGCCAATATGCTGCAAGATTTCACGGACATACCGTTTACATGCACAGTACACGCACCGCATTGGCTGGTGTCACAGCCGATATGCGTTCCTGTCATCTTCAAATCATTTCGAAGAAAATCCACAAGAAGCGTACGGCCTTCTACCTCGCCTGAAACCGCTTCTCCGTTTACCGTCATTGAAATTTTCATAAATTCCTCCCAATTGGTCGTTTGTTCTTATTGGTTTTTTACCAATTTTATAATTTTTCGATCTGCCTTTGTTGAGCAGCTATTGGTGTTACTTTAACCTTTAAACTTTAATTTCCCCCTAGATAATTTGACGCAGGTCCCAAATACTAAATCTCTGGACGTCCCACGCGTTGGCAAGAGCCATTCCAACACTTGAATCGCAGTGAAAATTTTAAACCCAAACGCAGACGCGCTTTTTAAATGGTCTCACCTAGATCAGTTGGAAAAAGGATAAGGCATTTTTTGCACCAGTCAAATGACAAGATGAAAAAACGGTGCTTTAACCGCCATCCAAATGTAGCAAAACCCACAGAAAACTACCGTCGTTTTTTAAGGTAAACATAGTATGCCCCCTCGCCGCCATGCGATATATGGGCCTGATCTACCTGCAAGATTGCTGGTCTGAGCGCTGGCGCATGCAGCCATTGAGGCACCTGTCGACGCAGCACTCCGCGTTCGCGCGATGTAGCAGGATGCGGCCCGCCGCGTTCGCCTTTTCCAGTGATCACCAGAACCAACCGACGCCCAGCGCGTTGTGAAGATAAGATAAATTGCGTTAAAGCGGGATGGGCTTGATTCAACGTCATCCCATGTAAGTCGATGCGCGCCTCGGGTGCTAATTTTCCCCGCCGCATTTTCACGAAAGACTTCTGATCCATCTGCACTGTTGTCTTGGACGCTGGCGCTTTTGGACCGGTGCGCCTGGTCACAAAGCTTTGGCCAAGCGCCGTTTGTGACTTTGAGCCGATTTCAAAAGCTTTCAAATCAAATAAATCTAAGCTGGGGGTTGGTTTTGGTTTTGAAGAAACCGGTTTTGATTTTTTCGTTTCTGAAATTTTAGCCGCTTTGAGCGGTTGAAGAGGTTGCATGGTCTTTGCAACTTGATCCCAAAGCGCCGCTTCTTCTTTGTTTAATCGCCGCTTTTTCATCCGCCCTCTTCACCCACCTCATCACTCTTGAAGTTTTAAAAGGCTTTTAAAACAATAATTTATTCGCCTGTGGCGACCAGAAACCAAACCGGATCTTGGCTTTTGATATCTTTTGAGAATGTCCAAACATCTTTTTGCCGTTTAGATTGCTTTTCATCACCTTCAAGAATCTCGCCATCGCTGTTTTTCACAACCGAAATTAATTCAGAAATAAAAGACACGGTTATTTCAGCCATATCCGTCTCTTTATCAAATATAACATCGTTGATTTTCATCTCGCGTATGCCCAAAAACTCAGCTTCGATCTGCAATCCTTGTGAGCTACGTTGCGCGATCACTTCATCAAACGTATTGGTCACCTCATCCGACAAGAACGAACGCACCGCGCTCAAATCGCCGCGCTCAAACCCCATTAAAATCATTTCATACGCAGCGCGTGAGCCTGACAAAAATTCAGAGACCAAAAACCCTGAATCAACCGCTTTTATTGAAGTGAGCGTTTGCGCAAGCTCAGATCCGGTAGGCACATGATCCGTAATATCGGCATCCGGGCCACCTTCAATCACTTTTAAATCAGGGCTGCGCAAATTGGCGGGCGATTGCGCTTTGGGCTTTTCAAACCCTTCACGCGTTCCCAGAACATTTTTCAGGCGCATGATTAGAAAAATGGCTATGCCAGCCAAGACTAAGATTTCGATCGCAATCGCATTCATAAGAAGATCATTCCCAAAGGTGGTAAAAACAGACGTTAGTTCCTATTTAGGTGAGGTGGCCTCACAAGTCCACAACTTGACAGATATTTAGGAGCGCTTTGTAATGTGGCTATTCGTCCTTTTTGTAACCGTACCGATTATTGAAATTGCCCTATTCATACAGATCGGCGGTGAGATCGGGTTGCTATCAACATTGGGTATTGTGATTGCAACAGCGTTTCTGGGCACTTATTTAGTGCGCAAACAGGGGTTGAGCGCTTTATCACAGCTTAAAAACAACGTTGAAACTCTCGAAAACCCAATCGCGCCTTTGGCGCATGGCATCATGATTCTTTTGGCGGGTGCTTTGCTTTTAACGCCGGGTTTCTTTACCGATGCGGTGGGGTTTTCGCTTTTGGTACCAAACATCCGGATTTGGCTATTTGAACGCGTTAAGCAGCGCATCCTACATTCGCAAAATGGGTTTTCATTCACCCATGCACGCACAGGGGGCGCGAAGCACAGCTCTCAAAATGGCGAACGCCATGCCTCTGGCACCACGATCGAAGGGGTTTATGAAGAGCTTGCCCCTAAAAATGATCCGTAACCCTACAACAACGCAATGCGCCATTGAGGCCACTGCTGCAAACTGCTAGGCAATCGCGACATAATTTTTCAAGGATTCCGACATGGCCGAAGAGACATCACAACCAGCGCAGCCCTCTGTAAACGTACTGGCGCAATATATTCGAGACTTATCGTTCGAAAACATTCTTGCCCAAAAAGGCGTCTCCGGTGATGTTACACCTGATATTCAAATACAGGTGAAATTAGACGCACGTAAACGCTCGGTTACCGATCAATATGAAACAGTCATCAAATTAAATATTGATTCAAAATCCAAAGACACGAATGACCAGCTTTTTTTGCTAGAAATCGAATATGCGGGCGTGTTTACCGTGACCGGCGTTCCAGATGAACAACTGCATCCATTTCTTATGATTGAGTGTCCGCGGATGATCTTCCCATTCTTGCGACGCGTGGTTAGCGATCTTACACAAGATGGCGGATTTCCAGCGCTTAACCTAGAAACCATTGATTTCATGCAGCTTTACAGAAGCGAAGCGTTGCGCCGCCAAACCGAAGCCGCGTCTGAAGAAACCAAAAACTAGGTTTGCTCTTTCCAAATATGATCACGCCACATCGCTTGATCCCCTAGGGTTGCAACCATTTCAAGATGGGCTTTTTTCTCTGCATCGCTTACCCGGGGGGCAAGCGGCTTTAAGCGCTGCTTTGATCCTGAAACATGCCGATCCGTGCCTGCGTGTTCGGTTGCGGTTGTCGCTTGAGCAGAGAGCATAAAATCGGGCTGTCTGCCGCCAATAAGCTCAAGATAAACCTCAGCCAGTATTTCAGAATCGAGCAAAGCGCCATGCAGCGTGCGGGCATTGTTATCAATCCCAAAACGGCGGCACAGCGCATCTAAGGATGCCGGTGATCCAGGAAATTTTTTCCGCGCAATGGCCAAAGTGTCTAAGGCGCGCTCTAATGGGATTTGTGGTCGTTTCACCCATGAGAGTTCAGCGTTTAAAAACCGCATATCAAAGCTGGCATTATGAATCACCAACTTAGAATCAGCGATAAATTCAACAAAATCGGATGCGATACTCGAAAATACAGGCTTATCGCGCAAAAAATCATCCCCTAAACCATGCACTTGAAAGGCTTCATTGGGCATGTTGCGTTCGGGATTAATATATTGATGATAGGTTTTTCCGGTTGGAATATGGTTCCATAATTCCACGGCACCTATTTCAACAATTCGGTCCCCTTGATTGGGATCCAGGCCCGTGGTTTCAGTATCCAAAACAATTTCACGCATCCTTAACCGCCCTTAATTTTGCCACTAAATTATCCACTTGTACATGCACATGTTCCAGCGTGTCTGTTAGAATTACAAAATCCGCTTTTTCGCATTTTCTAGAATTTGACCATTGGCGCGATTTAATTTGCTCAAACATTTTTTCGCTCATCGTTGCGCGGTCCAGCACCCGTTTCTTTTGCTCTTCTTCATCGATAGTCACGCAAATTACCGCGTTCATATGGGCATCTGCGCCGGTTTCAAAAAGCAGTGGAATATCAAATACCAAGATATCTGATTGGGCTGAGTCTATAAAGTTTTGTCGATCCTGCGCCACAAGCGGGTGAACGATCGCTTCAAGCTGCCCAATCAAATCGGGGTTTTTTTGCAATTCATGCTTTAACACCTGCCTTGAAATCGCACCCTCAATCAGTGCTTTTGGAAATAGGTTTGACAAAGGTGCCACCGCGGCGCCTTGTTTTGCATAAAGCCGATGCACCGCTGCATCAGCATCCCAAACATCACAACCAGCATCTTTGAAAAATCCTGCTGTTGTGGATTTTCCCATTCCTATAGATCCTGTAAGACCTAACAAAAAACTCATGATAATAATAAATTGCGCGTTTCTTGATCAACGGTTGGCTTTTTACCAAACCACCGCTCAAAACCCGGTACCGCTTGATGAATTAACATTCCCAAACCATCTACCACGGGGCATCCAATTGCGTTTGCTTGCTTTAATAAATCGGTTTCTAGGGGCGTGTAGACAAGATCTGTTACCAATGTTTTAGAGGTAAGGTTTTTCAAGCTTAATGATAAATCTGGCTTTCCCACCATGCCCAAAGATGTCGTATTCACCATAAGATCAATGCCATCCAAGATTTCAGACGCTTTTGACCAATCCAGAACGTGAATCCTTGCCCCAAGATCGGTTTTCAACTGATCCGCCCTGGCACGCGTTCTATTCGACAAATATATTTCGGGAGCTCCGGCCTCTATCAACGCCGATAATACAGCGCGCGAGGCTCCGCCAGCGCCCAAAACCAGCGCTGGGCCAGACGCTGCATTCCAATTTGGTTGATGATCTTTGATGTTTTCTATGAATCCATATCCATCTGTATTATCCGCGTAGATTTTTCCATCCTCACTGAACGATAATGTATTTGCAGCTCCGATTAATGCCGCACGATCGGAAACGTGATCGGCATGCGTTAAAGCAAGGTGTTTGTGCGGAATCGTAACATTGGCACCCACAAAACCCATTTTTGGCATCATTTTAAGCACATGCGCAAAATCGGCGGGTTCAACATCGACCGGTATATAATAGCCCGCAAGCCCTAGTTTTTTCAGCCAATTACCATGTAACCGTGGAGATTTTGAATGGGAAATCGGATGACCAATCACGGCTACCAAAGGTATTTTTGACACCGTCATGTTGAGAAATCCCCTTTGAGTGACAAGAAATTAAGCACTTCTAATAAAGGTAACCCTAAAACACTGAAATAGTCACCATTGATTCTACGGATCAGTTGTACGCCTTCAGCTTCAAGCCTGTATCCCCCAACACAATATCGGATATGATCCCAAAATCGATCGATATATGCGTTAATAACCTCATCCGATAATGGTCTGAAAGAAACATCTACCTTTGAAATATGCCGCCAGATTGGGCGCGTTTCATGGCAAATGACAGCGGCGGTAAACAATTTATGAGTTTTGTTTTGAAACGCCTGTAATTGTGCAAAAAGCTCTGCTTTGCTGTGTGGTTTTGAAATCACTTGTCCCTGAAATTCCAAAATTTGATCGGATCCAATGATAAATGAGTTTGGAAATTTTGAAGCAACCTTTGATGCTTTCAGTTCTGCCAAATGATCCGCCATATCCCGGCAGGATAGATTTTCAGAAATCATGCTTTCTTTTATCATTTGTTCATCGAGTCGTGGGGGGTATGCTTCAAACGCAACACCCGCATTACGCAACAATGTTGCACGTGAAGTAGATGAAGAAGCCAAAATAAGAGAAGGTCGCATGTGGATAACCCGTCCAAAAACCAGGTGAATAATGCGGTGAAATTACCGCACATACACCGGAAAACAAAAATCTTTGCCAATTAAAGTATAAAAGTAACAATAGCATATAAATATACAATGTGGAAAAGGATAAGTTTGTCTTTACTTAAACTGTGGATAATCAATTTAAGACAAAAATAGATTAAATTTTTTATTTAAGTATTTGTTTTAAATATAAAATATATCACAATTTTTTTCCTCATGTTTTTTGTCCTGTGGATAAATAATAGGAAAAAATTTGATCCACAAAAACGAGCTTACCTACATATCCTACTTCCTTTCTATCTATATTTCTTTATTAAATAGACTTGCCTAAAATTGGGGAAAACATGATTGATTTTTTAAGCAATTCTTATCTTTGGATAAAATCAATTCATATTTTGGCGGTTATCTCATGGATGGCCGGCTTGTTCTACTTACCTAGAATATTCGTGTATCATAGTGAACGCGCAGAAAAGGGCGATATTCTGGATGCAACGTTTCAAATTATGGAAAGAAAACTGCTTAGGTTTATTATGCGACCAGCAATGATTCTAACTTGGATCTGTGGTCTTTTGATGGTGCTTATTCCTGGCATTATTGATTGGTCAATGACCTGGGTATGGGTAAAATTTGTAAGCATTCTTGGTATGACTTGGTTTCACAAATGGTGCGCTGATCATTGTGAATTGTTTGAATCTGGTCAATCTTTAAGAACTGGTCGATATTATCGAATGATGAACGAAGTCCCAACCGTTTTAATGATCGCGATCGTGGTTTCAGTGATCGTCAAATTTTAACGGTTTAATTCTACAAAAAATTAGAGTAAGCAATTTTCAGCCCGTCCGGGCGCTTTTTCCTGTAAACAGACATAACGCGGTCAAAACCGCAATCAGAGGTATATTATGGCGGTCGAACGGCTGAACCTTTCCGATTTGAAACGTAAAAGTCCAAAAGATTTAGTGGCTTTGGCCGAAGAGCTGGAAATTGAAAACGCATCAACGATGCGCAAAGGCGAAATGATGTTCCAAATTCTGAGCGTGCGCGCGGATGAGGGATGGGAAGTTGCGGGCGATGGCGTGTTGGAAGTTTTGCAGGATGGTTTTGGGTTTTTGCGGTCACCTGAAGCGAATTATTTGCCTGGTCCAGACGATATTTATGTATCGCCAGACATGATCCGAAAATTTGCATTGCGCACGGGTGACACGATCGAAGGGGTGATTAAAGCACCCGAAGAAAATGAACGTTATTTTGCATTGGTTAATGCGTTCAAAATTAATTTTGAAGAGCCTGAAAAAGCCCGTCATAAAATTGCTTTTGACAATCTTACACCGCTGTATCCGGATGAACGTTTGACGATGGAGTTGGCAGATCCAACAGCGAAGGATAAATCTGCGCGCATTATCGATTTAGTTGCGCCGATTGGCAAAGGTCAACGGTCTTTGATCGTAGCACCGCCGCGCACGGGTAAAACGGTATTGTTGCAAAATATAGCGACCAGTATCGAACAAAATCACCCTGAATGTTACTTGATCGTTTTGTTGATTGATGAACGTCCGGAAGAAGTTACGGATATGCAACGGTCTGTGAAGGGTGAGGTTGTATCATCCACCTTTGATGAACCAGCAACGCGGCATGTTGCAGTGTCGGAAATGGTTATCGAAAAAGCCAAGCGCCTTGTGGAACACAAACGTGACGTGGTGATCCTGCTGGATTCGATTACCCGTTTAGGGCGGGCTTTCAACACGGTCATTCCATCTTCGGGCAAGGTATTGACCGGCGGTGTTGATGCGAACGCGTTGCAACGCCCAAAGCGGTTCTTTGGGGCTGCGCGTAACATCGAAGAGGGGGGTTCATTAACGATTATCTCAACCGCTTTGATTGATACGGGAAGCCGGATGGACGAAGTGATTTTCGAAGAATTTAAAGGAACGGGTAATTCTGAAATTGTTTTGGATCGGAAAGTTGCGGATAAGCGCGTCTTCCCGGCGTTGGATATTTTGAAATCTGGTACGCGAAAAGAAGAGCTGCTGGTTGATAAGATAGATCTTCAGAAAACTTTTGTGTTGCGGCGTATTCTGAACCCCATGGGAACAACGGATGCTGTTGAGTTTTTAATCTCGAAACTCAAGCAAACAAAATCTAATTCTGATTTCTTCGATTCAATGAATTCTTAACTGTTTCGGGGTGTAGGCCCAATGGATACGATCGTCGCCTTGGCATCGGGTCATGGGAAAGCTGGTATATCTGTGATCAGATTATCGGGACCGCAGGCTTGTAATTGCGCTGGTGCGTTGGCTGGAAAGCTGGGAGCACCGCGGGTGTCTGTGTTACGGCAGATTACTGACGGGCAGGGGGCAGCGCTCGATAGCGGGTTGGTCACGTGGTTTTCAGCCCCAAAAAGCTTCACTGGTGAGGATATCGTTGAATTGGCTTGTCACGGTAGCCTAGCCGTTGTTTCAGCGGTTCTTGCGGCGTGTTGCAGGCAGCCCAGCGTTAGGATGGCTGAGCCGGGTGAGTTTACGCGGCGCGCGCTGGAAAATGGCCGTTTGGACATGACACAGGTTGAAGGTTTGGCTGATCTGATTGATGCTGAAACTGAAGCGCAGCGGCGCCAAGCTTTAAGGGTGTTGTCAGGCGAGCTGGGACAGCGTGCTGCGCAGTGGCGGTTGGATCTGGTACGGGCCTGTGCATTGCTGGAAGCAACAATTGATTTTGCCGATGAAGAGGTGCCGGTGAATGTGACCCCGGAAGTGCGTGATTTGGTAACGGGTACGCGCGCGGCGTTGGTGTTTGAGGCTGGGGGAGTTTCGATGGCCGAGCGGGTGCGTGCTGGTTTCGAAGTGGCAATCGTTGGAAAGCCGAATGTGGGAAAATCAACCTTGCTGAACGCATTGGCTGGGCGTGAGGCAGCGTTGACGTCGGATGTGGCTGGGACAACGCGCGATATAATCGAGGTGCGGATGGATTTGGCGGGGTTTGCCGTTACGCTGTTGGATACGGCCGGGTTACGCAATACGGCGGATCATATAGAGGAATTGGGTGTTGAGCGCGCAATAGCGCGTGCGAATGCCGCGGATATTCGTGCTGTATTGTCGCTAGACGGCGCTGTTCCCGTGGGGATTGAGATGACACCGGATGATATCGTGTTGCTTGCGAAATGCGATGATGGCGATAAAAAAGGTGGTATTTCAGGGCGGACGGGAGCGGGGATTGACCGTTTTGTTGATCATCTCAAAGCTGTATTAAAAGAAAAGACTTCTACCTCAGGTGTTGCAACGCGCGAGCGCCATAAACAGGCGTTACAAGAAGCGGTTGTGGCCATGGACCAAGCTCTTTCATTTTTAGAAATTGGACCGGATGTTTATGAATTGGCAGCAGAAGAGTTGCATCGGGCTTGCCGTGCAATGGATGGTCTTATTGGACGAATTGGGATAGAATCTATTTTAGACGAAATTTTTAGCAGCTTTTGTTTGGGAAAATGATGGAGTGTTTCACGTGAAACATTTTGATGTGATCGTTGTTGGCGGTGGGCATGCTGGTTGTGAAGCGGCCGCTGCTGCGGCGCGTATGGGGGCGCAAACAGCGTTGATAACATTATCTGCGCATGATTTGGGTGCGATGTCCTGTAACCCTGCGATTGGGGGTTTGGGTAAGGGGCATCTGGTGCGCGAAGTGGATGCGCTTGATGGCATCATGGGTAAAGCGGCAGATCAGGCGGGCATTCAATTTCGTTTGCTTAATCGTCGCAAAGGGCCAGCGGTGCAGGGTCCTCGTGCGCAGGCGGATCGAAAACTATATCGCGCGGCGATACAGGCGCAATTAAAGGCAACAGAAAACCTTACCTTATTAAATGGTGAGGTTGTTGATCTATTGGGCGCACCATCAAACATATCTGGTGTTGTGTTGGGGGATGGATCGGAACTGCGATCGCACTCAGTGATCTTAACAACTGGCACATTTTTACGTGGAATTATTCATATCGGGGATGTTTCGCGGCCAGGCGGCAGAATGGGCGATAAGCCATCGGTAAAACTCGCGCAGCGGATTGATGAATTTGGATTGTCTTTGGGGCGTTTGAAAACGGGTACTCCTCCGCGATTGGATGGAACGACAATCGATTGGCGGGGGTTGGAAAGCCAGCCTGGCGATGAGGTGCCAACGCTGTTTTCGTTTTTGTCTAAAGAACCAGCAGCACGGCAAATTGCTTGCGGTATCACGCATACAAATGAAAAGACACATGCGATTATTCGTAAAAACCTTGATCGTTCTGCGATGTATGGTGGCCATATAGATGGAGTTGGTCCGCGTTATTGTCCGTCGATCGAAGATAAGATCGTCAGGTTTGCTGATAAGACATCGCATCAGATTTTTCTTGAGCCCGAGGGTTTGGATGTGGCCACGATCTATCCAAATGGGATTTCCACTTCACTTCCCCAGGATATACAGGAAGCGTATGTGCGCTCTATTGCGGGATTAGAAAACGCGCTTATCACGCAACCAGGGTATGCGATTGAGTATGATTACGTTGATCCGCGATCGCTAGAGATGTCTTTGGCTTTGCGCAATGTGCCAGGTTTGTATTTAGCGGGGCAAATTAATGGCACCACCGGCTATGAAGAGGCTTCGGCGCAAGGCATGGTGGCGGGTTTATCTGCTGCAGCGCAGGCTTTGGGCCGTGATGGTCCCAGTTTTTCGCGAAGTGACAGCTATATCGGCGTGATGCTTGATGATCTTATTTCGCGCGGGGTCAGCGAGCCTTATCGCATGTTTACGTCGCGTGCGGAGTTCCGGCTTTCGTTGCGCGCGGATAATGCGGATCAAAGGCTAACGCCGCAGGGGATCGCATTAGGTTGTGTGGGCTCAGAACGGTATGCGGCCTTCTCGCTGAAACAAGAGAAATTGGCAAAGGCCACGGCGCAATTACACGCAGATAGCTTTACCCCATCTCAATTACAGGCCGGTGGTATCGCGGTAACCCAGGATGGTTCCCGCCGCTCGCTATATCAGGTTCTGTCGTTTCCCAAGGTAACGTTTGAGGATCTTATCACTATATCCCCTGATCTGCGCAATATTGAGCCGGATATTGCCGCACAACTGAGCTGCGATGCGTTATATTCAAATTATATCGCGCGGCAGAAAAAAGATGTTGACGCCGTGCAGCGTGATGAGGCGTTAAAGATACCAGAGGGGTTTTCATACGCAGATATTGATGGCCTCTCATCAGAGCTTCGTGGAAAACTTGCAGATCGCCGGCCCGAGAACCTGCGCCAAGCCCAACAGGTCGAGGGAATGACGCCTGCGGCAACCATGTTATTATTGGCGAAATTGCGCCAGTTTAACCGCCTTAAAGCCGGATGACCGACTATTATAGCCTTTTTTTGGATTTAGATGTTTCACGTGAAACATATGACGCGTTGAAAGCATATCAACGCTTATTGGAAAAATGGACCACACGGATAAATTTAATTTCAAAATCCACGCATGATGACGTGTGGGTCCGCCATATTTGCGATTCTGCTCAGGTGATGGCGCTTGCATCACCGCATGCTAGACATTGGGTTGATATTGGCAGTGGTGGTGGGTTGCCAGGGTTGGTTGTTGCGATCTTGGCCAAAGAGCTAAATCCACAGTTGCGTGTGACCTTGATTGAAAGCGATCAGCGAAAGGCAGTATTCCTACGCACCGTTGTGCGGGAGCTGCAATTAAGCGCAACGGTTCAGGCAAAGCGTATCGAAGCTGTAGGCCCTTTAAAAGCTGATGTTATTTCGGCCCGCGCTTTGGCTGAGTTGAGTGATTTGTTAAGGATGACGCATTCTTTCATGGGAGAAAATACGCAATGCTTGTTCATGAAGGGTAAAAATTGGTCAAAAGAAGTAAAAGAGGCTGAAAAAAGTTGGCAATTTCAAGCAGAGCGCTTTATCAGTAAAACCAACCATGAGGCAGTGATATTAAGCGTAAGGAACGTGACAGGTGCGCCACGCAGCGAATAAAAAAATGGCTAAGATAATCTCGATTACCAACCAAAAGGGAGGTGTTGGCAAAACAACCACCTCAATAAACCTGGCCGCCGGGCTTGCGGAATCGGGTTTGAAAATATTGATTGTTGATTTGGACCCTCAAGGTAATGCATCAACCGGATTAGGGATTGATGTAAGCGTGCGCACCACCACGATCTTTGATCTTTTGCTCGATCCTTCTCATCTTAAAGACGCTATCTTAGATACTAATATTAAGGGACTAAGCGTTATTCCATCCACCGTTGATCTAAGCTCAGCAGAATTTGAATTGGTGTCAAATGAAAAGCGCAGCTCGCTCTTATTGGATGCTTTGCGGCAAGACAGCATGATAGCGTATGGGTTTGATTACATTCTGATCGATTGCCCGCCATCGTTATCGCTTTTAACAGTGAACGCGATGGTGGCTTCGGATTCGGTTCTTATTCCTTTGCAAAGTGAGTTTTTTGCGTTGGAAGGCCTGTCCCAGTTGATGTTAACCGTGCGTGAAGTGCGTAAAACTGCCAATACAGACCTGCGTATCGAGGGAATTGTTTTAACGATGTTTGATCAGCGCAATAATTTGTCGCTGCAAGTCGAACAGGATGCGCGTGATAATCTTGGTGAATTGGTGTTCCAAGTCAAAATCCCGCGGAATGTACGGTTAAGCGAAGCGCCGTCCTTTTCTATGCCGGTTTTGCAATATGACAGCCTGTCAAAAGGGGCTATGGCCTATCGGGCTTTAACGCAAGAATTTTTGAAAAACAATCTGGCGACAGCACCGGTGAAAGAGGTTTAAATGGTTGATAAAAAAGGAAAAGTTCGTGGTCTTGGGCGGGGCTTGTCAGCCTTAATGTCCGATGTTGGCTCCACATCAACGGAACAAGGGCAACCAGCGGATACTCTTCCACTAAAAAGTGATATGAATGTTCCGATTGAAAAAATATTTCCCAATCCGGATCAGCCGCGCCGCAGTTTTACCGAAGAAAATCTAAACGATCTTGCGAATTCTATTCGCGCAAAGGGCATTATTCAGCCGTTGATTGTGCGCGAACGCCCAGAGCGTGAGGATGAGTTTGAGATCGTAGCGGGCGAGCGTCGATGGCGCGCGGCGCAGATTGCGCAATTGCATATGCTACCCGTTGTGCTGCGTAGATTCTCAGATACCGAAGTGCTGGAAGTGGCAATTATCGAAAATATTCAGCGGGCCGATTTAAACCCGGTTGAAGAGGCGCAGGGTTACAAAAACTTGATGGAGCGTTTTGGGCGCACGCAAGAACAAATGTCAGAGGCGCTTGGAAAAAGCCGCAGCCATATTGCCAATCTTTTGCGGTTGTTAAACCTTCCCGATGAGATTTTAACCTATCTGCGGGAAGGGCAATTGACCACGGGTCACGCGCGGGCGTTGATTACGTCAGACGATCAATTAGACCTCGCGCGTCAGGTCGTGAAAAAAGGGTTGTCGGTGCGCGAGACTGAGCGGCTTGTAAAGCGGGCGGCGCAAGCTGATGGGCCAAAAGATAAGCCGAAGCCCAAGGCGAGAAACTTGGTGGAAAAGGATGCAGATACGCGCGCTTTGGAAGCCGATTTATCCGTAGGATTGGGTATGAAGGTCCTTGTTTCACATGTAGATGGAACAGAAACAGGAACAATATCAATTACTTATGGCGATCTTGATCAATTAGATGATCTATGTCGGATCTTAAGTTCTACGCAGCAGGTCGAGTCCAAATAAACAATAAAACGCAGCTTAAGACGGCTGCTTGTATTGTTAATATTAGTGGTTTCACACCGGTGATCACAGAAATTGCAAAAACCAAAGCAATCGATAATGTGGCCATTTTTTTGGCGCTGGTAGAAATCGCGCCTGATTGACGCCAATCTTGGATCATTTTGCCAAAAAGCCGATGGGTCAATAGCCAGTTATGCAATCTGTTTGAGCTTTTTGCAAAGCAAAACGCTGCGAGCAATATGAAAGGTACGGTTGGCAGAAGCGGCAAAACAACCCCTAAGCATCCCAACCCCAACACGATTAAACCGAAGATTAACCAAATAACTCGCATGTCAGGCTTCCAATAAGGAACTGATAACTGAGTTTAGCACGGCGGTGCCGGCTCGCGTGGCTTTTAGGGTTTTATCGCTGCGTATTAGCAAACCCATGTCTTCAAGAGAGGTTTGAGCCTCGATATTAAGTGGTGCCCCTGCCAAATTCTCAAAGCGCTTTAAATCAATACCGTCTTTGATCCGTAACCCCATCAGTAAGTATTCTGTGGCTTGTGCGGTTTGATCGATCTGCTGCGCAGATTTTTCTCCTGTGCCCTGGTCTACTGCGGCAAGCCATTTATCTGGGTTGTAAAATGCTTCAGTGGCAAATTTTTGACCCTTCAGCGTCAACCGCCCATGGGCCCCTGGGCCAATACCGGCGTAATCGCCATAGCGCCAATATATCAAATTATGCAAGCATTCTGCCCCCTCTCTTGCATGATTTGAAACTTCATATGCAGGCATATTATGCGCATCGCATAAAGATTGGGTAAGCTCGTAAAGATCTGCGCCAAGATCATTGTTTGGCAGACCTGGTAGCCGGCCGACTTTGTAACGATCGCCAAAAGCGGTTCCGGTCTCAACGGTCAATTGATAAAGCGAGAAGTGATCAACTGCCATTGCAAGCGCCTCGCTTAATTCTGCCCGCCATTGCGCCAGGGTTTGATATTGCCGTGCATAAATTAAATCAAAACTGACGCGGGCAAAAATATTGCGCGCGGTTTCAAACGCCAACCGGGCTTCTTGGGCGGTATGCAAACGGCCAAGTCTGCGCAAATCTGGATCATTTAGCGCCTGAATCCCCATTGAAATTCGGTTAACGCCCGCATCTTGATAGGCCGCAAAGCGGCCTGCTTCAACCGAGGTCGGATTGGCTTCAAGCGTTACTTCAAGTTGGTTGCTAATAGGAAAGCTGGATTTAATGGCCCCAATGACCGCCTCAACAACCTCGGGATCCATCAGGCTGGGCGTGCCACCACCGAAAAAAACGCTATTAACCAGGCGCGGGCCAACCGCATTCCTTACCCGCTGGATTTCGGATAAATATCCCTTAAGCCATTGCTTTTGTTCAACTTTTTTAGAGACATGGCTGTTAAAGTCGCAATAGGGGCATTTCGCAGCACAAAAGGGCCAATGGATGTAAATTCCAAAGCCCCCATATGTCCAATCATCCACCAAAGCATTCTCGTATCAGTTTTTCAAAGGCTCTGGCGCGGTGGCTGATACGGTTTTTTTCCCAACGGTCCATTTCTGCGAAGGTGACGTTATAACCGTCAGGTTGAAAAATTGGATCATAGCCATGGCCTTGGTCTCCGCGCATTGGCCATATCACTTGGCCAGGCATAATCCCCTCAAACACCGCATCGGTTCCGTCGGGCCAGGCCAGCACCAAAGTGCAACAAAATTGAGCGATGCGCGGGGCAGGCGCGTTTATTTTTTCAAGCTCGAAATGTGCCTTTTCCATTGCCATTTTAAAATCACGCCCTTTGGGAGTTTCCGCCCAATCCGCGGTATAAACCCCAGGAGCACCATTTAGGGCAGCGATTTCAATGCCGCTATCATCGGCCAGCGCGGGTGAGCCCGTCGCTTTTGCCGCAGCATGGGCTTTTATACGGGCATTGCCAACAAAGCTGGATTCGGTTTCCTCTGGTTCAGGCAGGTTTAAACTGCCGGCCCCAACCACCTTGACATCAAATGGTGCAAGCAAAGCGGCGATTTCTTCAAGTTTGCCTTGGTTATGGGTGGCCAATATTAAGCGATCTTCTTGAAATAAACGGCTCATCCAACGGCCTTAAGCTGCGCTTCCACCAATGAGGCCACGCCGGCTTCTGCCAAATCCAACAATTGGTTCATTTGCGCGCGCGAGTAAGTAGCGCCCTCAGCGCTCATCTGGGTTTCAATCATTTGGCCATTTGCCAACATGATGAAATTTCCATCTACGCCGGCTTCACTGTCTTCAGGATAATCCAAATCAAGCACGGCTTGACCTGCATATATGCCGCAGCTGATCGCAGCCACGGGTGAAATTAACGGGTCTGAAAGCACCACGCCAGTTTTTAACAATTTGTTGATTGCCAGCTTTAACGCAACCCAGCCACCGGTGATGGAGGCGCATCTTGTGCCACCATCGGCCTGAATCACATCGCAATCCACGGTAATTTGGCGTTCGCCCAATGCCAAACGATCAACCCCCGCCCGCAGGGACCGCCCGATCAGGCGTTGAATTTCTACGGTCCGACCACCTTGTTTACCAGCGGTTGATTCGCGGCGCATGCGCGAGCTGGTTGATCTTGGCAGCATGCCATATTCCGCCGTTACCCAGCCAAGCCCGGATCCCTTGATGAAGGAGGGTACCCGATCTTCAATGGTGGCTGTACACAGAACATGCGTGTCGCCCATTTTGATCAGACAGGATCCTTCGGCGTGTTTGGTCACCTCGGTTTCAATTTCCACCGAACGCATTTCATTTAATTTTCTTCCTGAGGGACGCATGTTATAAACCTTTCTCTGTTGCACTGATGCATACAAGCGGCTGATATAGAGACGCAACCCCGATAGTTTTGATCTGGGCGGTGCTTTTAGAGATTTAAAAAGGATACGGCGATATGGCCAGCCCAGATCTTTTAAACGATATGAATGAACGGTCGCGGGAAATTTTTCGCAGGTTGGTCGAGGGCTATTTAGAAAGTGGCGGCCCGGTTGGATCGCGCACGCTTACCCGCACCTTAAATGAAAAGGTCAGCGCGGCCACTGTGCGTAATGTGATGCAGGATCTTGAATTTTTAGGCTTGCTTGATAGCCCGCATATCAGTGCGGGGCGGGTGCCCACGCAATTGGGGCTGCGCATGTTTGTGGATGGTTTGTTGGAAGTGGATCAGCTTAGCAAGGAAGATCAGCTGAAGCTGGATCAAACCGTTGATCGCAACAGTCAAGATGTCAGCAGCGTGTTGGATCGCGTGGGATCAACGCTTTCGGCATTAACCCATGGCGCCTCTTTGGTATTAACGCCAAAGCAGGAACAGCCGATAAAGCATATTGAGTTCGTGTCATTATCCCCCGATCGGGCTTTGGTTGTTCTTGTTTATTCCAATGGTGATGTTGAAAACCGCCTGTTCACGCCGCCGGTCGGGCAAACACCCAGTGCGATGCGCGAAGCGGCAAATTTCTTAAATGCGGTTCTTGAAGGGCGCACGTTAAGCGAATTGCTTTCGACCATTCAAGATGATGTTGATTTAAGGCGGCAAGAAATTGACAGTTTGGCGCAAGAATTGGTGACGCAAGGCTTGGCGGTTTGGCAAACTCAAGGCGATGATAATGAACGCTTGATCGTGCGTGGCCGTGGCAACTTGCTGGAATCAGAGGCGCATGAAGAGGATTTGGAGCGTATCCGGAACCTGTTTGATGACTTGGAACGCAAGCGCGATATCGCAGAATTTCTTGAACTGACCGAGCAAGGCGATGGTGTGCGCATTTTTATTGGCTCAGAGAACAAACTTTTTTCACTTACGGGTTCCTCTTTGGTTGTTTCTCCCTATATGAACTCAGAGCGTAAAATTGTTGGGGCCATCGGAGTGATTGGACCAACGCGTTTGAATTATGGTCGGATTGTGCCGCTGGTTGATTATACCGCGCAATTGGTGGGCAAGCTTATTTCCGACCGCATTGAAAGGTAAGTTATGGAAGAGCCAAAAGCAGAAGAATTTTTGGATGATATTGATCAAATGCAAGAGGCAGAGGATGCGCTTGAGGAAGAGCTGATCGATATAACTCAAGAGGATGCGCAAACCGATGAGGTTGATGAATTGGCCGCTGTAACCGCTGAGCGGGATGAGTATCGCGACCGTTTCATGCGCGCCTTGGCGGATGCCGAAAATTCGCGCAAACGGGCTGACAAAGATCGCCGCGAGGCCGAAAATTACGGTGGTTCGAAAATGGCACGTGATTTACTGCCCGTTTATGACAATATGAAACGGGCGGTTGAAGCCGCGGGTGACGAGCAAAAAGAGGCCGCGGCGGCGCTGATCGAAGGCGTTGAGTTGACGATGCGGGAATTGTTGAACGTCTTTAAAAAGCACGGCATTCAGCCTATTTCACCGCAAGTTGGCGATCGCTTTGATCCGCAGCTGCACCAAGCCATGTTTGAAGCTCCACTTCCGGGCACAAAAGCCGGTGATATTATTCAGGTATCCGCAGAAGGCTTCATGTTGCACGATCGGTTGCTACGTCCCTCGCAGGTTGGTGTTTCCTCGACCCCTGCATCTTAAAGCGGTGTGCCGGCGGCAAAGCCATTAGCCTGTTGGTTTTGCCGCGGCCTTTAACTCATATAGTTTTTGAAGCGCTTCTTTTGGTGTCAATTCATCTGGATGCAGCGTCTCGAGCATTTCCAAAGCAGGTGATACGGTGGCTTGCGGGGGGGACAGCGCTGCAGGGCTGCGCGAAAACAACGGTAAGTCGTCAATAACGGCTTGCCGGCCGGTACTTCCCGCTTCGCGCTCGCCTTTTTCCAAAGCGTCCAAAACCACCCGCGCGCGCTCAACCACCACTAAGGGAAGGCCTGCCAATTGTGCCACTTGCACCCCGTAAGAGCGATCTGCAGCCCCTTGGCGTACCTCGTGTAAAAAGATTACATCGCCGTGCCATTCTTTTACCGCAACGGTGGCATTTTCAACCCTGTCTAATTTGCCGGACAGAGCTGTGAGCTCATGATAATGGGTTGCGAATAGCGCCCGCGATTGGTTCACATCATGCAGATGCTCGAGCGTTGCCCATGCGATGGACAGCCCGTCATAGGTTGCCGTGCCACGGCCAATTTCATCTAAGATCACCAGCGCTTTTGCATCGGCCTGATTTAAAATCGTAGCGGTTTCGACCATTTCCACCATAAAAGTGGATCGCCCACGCGCCAAATCATCAGATGCACCGACGCGGCTGAACAATTGACTGACCACCCCAATATGGGCGCTGCTTGCCGGCACAAAACTGCCCATCTGTGCCAAGACCGCAATCAGCGCATTTTGTCTTAAAAACGTGGATTTACCAGCCATATTCGGGCCGGTTAAAAGGCGAACCGCGCCGTCAGATAGATCGCAATCATTGGCGATAAAATGCTGGCCACTGGACCTTAACGCGCGCTCCACAACCGGATGGCGCCCGCCTTCAATGGCGAAGGCCCGGCTGTTATCCACCACAGGGCGCACCCAATTTTGTTGCTGCGCAAGATGTGCGAGTGCTGCTGCCACGTCGAGTTCTGCCAAAGCGGTGGCCAATCCATAAAGGCTTTCTGAGTGGTCAAGAATCTCTGCGCAGAGCTGCGCGAAGATTTTGGCCTCAATCTCGCTTGCCTGCCCCCCGGCATTTAAAATTTTGGTCTCAATCTCTGACAGGTTGACGGTGGTAAAGCGCACTTGGTTGGCTGTGGTCTGCCGGTGGATGAAGGTTTCTGACAAAGGCGGCCGCAGCATTTTATCTGCATGGGTCGCGGTGGTTTCGATGAAATAGCCCAAAACGTTATTATGTTTGATTTTCAACGAAGCGATTTCGGCCAAGCTACTATACTCGGCCTGCATCTGCGCAATCACCCCGCGGCCTTCGTCGCGCAAATGCCGGGCATGGTCCAAATCAGGCTCAAAACCCGCGGCCACGAAACCCCCATCACGCAACAGCAAGGGGAGATCTTCGTTCAATGCTTTTAACAACAGCTCGATTAAACCGGCATGCCCCATCAGTTTCTCGTGAACCGATTCTAATTCGGGGCATAAAGGGCTTGTTTGCATCACATCAGCGATCGCTTCGGCCTGGTGCAGCGCGCTGCGGATGCTTCCTAAATCTCTTGGTCCACCGCGGTTTAAGGCCAGCCGCGAGAGCGCCCGCGCCACATCTGGAATATGGCGCAAATGCCCGCGTAATTTATCCAGCACTGGGCTATGCGCGATCAACGCGGAAATGGCGTTTTGTCGATTGTTCAAAACGTCAATATCAAGCGAAGGAGAGCCGATGCGGTGCTCAAGCAATCTACCACCAGCGGCGGTTAATGTTTGATCAATAGTTGCCAATAAAGAGCCATTTCGTGTGCCTGAGAGCGCATGCGTAAGTTCAAGATTGCGCCGCGTTGCGGCATCTATTTGCATGGTTTTCGCGCTGATATGGCGTTTTGGCGGTTGCAACAGCGGCAGGCTGCCTTTTTGCGTGATGTCTAGATAATCAACAATCGCACCCAAGGCTGATAATTCCGCCCTTGAAAACCCTCCATGCGAATCAAGCGTGGCCAGTTTAAACGTTTTGAGCAGCCGGTTTTCTGCCGATGTGCTGTCAAAACTGCTGGCGCTGATCGGCGTCGGTGCCGCGCCGCTTTCCTCAATGAGAGTTTCTAAATCTTGAAAAGACTTTTCCGATAAAAGTACCTCTGAAGGTGCCAGCCGCGCCAATTCGGGCCCCAGCAATACCAAAGGCAGGGTGCTGACGCTAAAATCACCAGTAGAAATATCCACCCAAGCCAGCGCTGAGGCATCGCGTATCTGCGCAAATGAGGCCAGAAAATTATGCCGCCGCGCCTCAAGCAAGCTGTCTTCGGTTAGTGTTCCAGGTGTTACAAGGCGCACCACGTCGCGCTTTACAACCGATTTACTGCCCCGCTTTTTTGCCTCGGCAGGGCTTTCCATCTGCTCGCAAACCGCCACACGAAAGCCTTTTCGGATCAGCGTCAGCAAATACCCTTCTGAGGCGTGATGCGGCACCCCGCACATTGGAATATCCGCGTTGAGATGTTTGCCGCGTTTGGTGAGGGCAATATCCAGCGCTTCTGCAGCCGCCACTGCATCTTCAAAAAACAACTCATAAAAATCACCCATGCGATAAAACAGCAGGGCCTCAGGATATTGTGCCTTGATGTCAAGATATTGGGCCATCATCGGCGTCACGGGTTTGTCTCCTTAGGGTTTTACCTTGCCCTCCAGCGTATCTTTAGGCAGCGCGAGGGGAAAGCCGAAAACGATCTTGATGTGTGCTAAAAAACGCATGATAACAGTGGTTCATACGCAAAAGGGTGCAAAATGGCGAAAATGAAAATCACGCGGGAAGAGGCGTTGGCCTTTCATCTCGAACCAACCCCGGGAAAATGGGAGGTATCTGCCACGGTTCCGATGATGACCCAACGTGACTTATCGCTCGCCTATTCACCTGGCGTTGCGGTGCCTTGTGAAGCCATCGCCGAGAACCCTGAGCTTGCCTATGATTATACAAATAAAGGCAATTTGGTTGCGGTTATTTCAAATGGCACGGCGGTTTTGGGGTTGGGTAATCTTGGCGCGCTGGGCAGCAAACCTGTGATGGAAGGTAAATCGGTTCTGTTCAAACGGTTCGCCGATGTGAACAGCATCGATATTGAGCTGGATACAGAGGATCCCGATGCGTTTTGCAAAGCGGTGAAGTTAATGGGCCCTAGTTTTGGCGGTATCAATCTCGAAGATATCAAGGCGCCGGAATGTTTTATCATTGAACAGCGCTTGAAAGAGGAAATGGATATCCCGGTTTTCCATGATGACCAGCATGGAACCGCGGTGATTTGTGCCGCAGGCCTGATCAATGCCCTGCATATCAGCAAGAAGAAGATCGAAGATGTCAAAATTGTTTTAAACGGCGCTGGTGCGGCTGGAATTGCCTGTATCGAATTGCTTAAATCGATGGGTGCAAAGCACCAAAATTGTTTTGTCTGCGATTCCAAAGGTGTGATTTATCAAGGCCGTACCGAGGGGATGAACCAGTGGAAATCGGCCCATGCGGTGAAAACAGAAAGCCGCAGCCTTGATCAGGTGATGCAAAATGCCGATGTGTTTTTGGGGGTTTCGGTGAAAGGCGCAGTCACACCGCAAATGCTGGCATCAATGGCGCCAAACCCGGTGATTTTCGCGATGGCCAATCCGGATCCGGAAATCACACCGGAAGAGGCCCATGCCGTGCGCAAAGACGCGATCGTTGCCACAGGGCGCAGCGATTACCCCAATCAGGTGAATAATGTTTTAGGGTTTCCATATTTATTTCGCGGGGCTTTAGACATCCATGCGCGCGCGATTAATGATGAAATGAAAATAGCCTGCGCGCAGGCTTTGGCCGCGCTGGCCCGCGAGGATGTACCTGATGAAGTGGCGATGGCCTATGGACAAAAATTAACCTTTGGCCGGGAGTATATCATTCCAACTCCGTTTGATCCGCGGCTTATTTATCGCATACCGCCTGCAGTGGCGAAAGCGGGTATTGATACCGGGGCCGCGCGGCGCCCGATTATCGATATGGAAGGTTATGAGCTGTCGCTGAAAACCCGGATGGATCCAACCGCCAGCATTTTGCGCGGAATAACCGAGCGCGCGCGCGTCGCGCAGGCTCGGATGATCTTTGCCGAGGGCGATGATCCGCGGGTGTTGCGCGCCGCGGTGATGTATCAGCGCTCGGGGTTTGGTAAAGCGTTGGTGGTGGGCCGCCAGCATGATGTTGCGGCGAAGCTTGATGCGGCCGGGATGGGCGATGCCGTGCAAGAGCTTGACGTTGTGAATGCCGCTAATACCGAGCATCTTGATGCGTATAAATCCTTCTTGTTCGAGCGTTTGCAACGCAAAGGTTTTGACAATGCCGATATTCACCGCCTGGCAACCCGCGACCGTCATGTTTTCTCTGCTTTGATGCTGGCGCATGGCCATGGCGATGGTTTGGTGACGGGGGTAACGCGCAAATCAGCGCATGTGATGGGGCTGCTCAACCATGTTTTTGACGCAGATGCCGAACATGGGGCGGCGGGGGTGACGGCGCTGTTGCATAAGGGTCGGATCGTTTTGATCGCGGATACTTTGGTGCATGAATGGCCTGAAGCCGAGGATCTGGCAAATATTGCAGAACGCGCCGCTGATGTGGCCCGCGATTTCGGCCTAGAGCCGCGCGTGGCATTTGTGAGCTTTTCCACATTTGGCTATCCCGTATCAGAGCGGGCTGAAAAGCTTGCTTTAGCCCCGAAAGTGCTGGATGCGCGCGGCGTTGATTTCGAATATGAAGGCGAGATGACCGTTGATGTGGCGCTGAATACGCAAGCGCAGGCGCATTATCCGTTTTCGCGGCTGACTGGGCCGGCCAACATCTTGGTGGTGCCAGCACGCCATTCGGCAAGCATATCGGTGAAACTGATGCAGGAAATGGCTGGCGCCACGGTGATCGGACCAATTCTTACGGGCGTGGATCAATCCATACAAATATGCGCGTCGGTTTCCACAGCAACAGATATTCTGAACATGGCTGTTTTGGCAGCTTGCAAAGCAGGCGAGGGGGCATCGCGCCATGGATGACGCACAAACCACGCATCAGGCCGAAGAGGATGCGCGCAATGATCACATTTTGATCTATGTTGACGGCGCTCTTGTGCCAAAATCGCAGGCGGTGGTCAGCGTCTATGATAGCGGATTTATGTTGGGGGATGGTATCTGGGAAGGCTTGCGGCTTTACAATGGCCATTGGGCTTATTTGGATCTGCATCTTGATCGGTTATTTGAAGCGGCCAAAGCCATTGATCTTGACATTGGATTAGATCGCCAAGGCGTAAAAACTGCCTTGTTAGAGACACAATCAGCCAATCACATGCAGTCGGATGCCCATGCGCGGTTGATGGTCACGCGCGGGGTGAAACACCGCCCCTTTCAACATCCGTCTTTGTCGCGCTCGGGGCCGACTTTCGTGATTATTATGGAGCATTCGCGGCCAAAATTGGCGCGCCCCGTGCGCCTTGCCACGGTGCCGCATCTACGCGGCTTGCCGATGACACAGGATCCAAAATTAAACTCGCATTCCAAGTTAAATTGCATTCTTGCTTGTATTGCAGCGGAAAAAGCCGGGGCGGATGAAGCGCTGATGTTGGATGTGCATGGATTCGTAAACACCACCAATGCCTGCAATTTCTTTATCGTGCGCAAGGGCGAAGTTTGGACCAGCACGGGTGATTACTGCATGAATGGTATCACGCGGCAAAAGGTGATTGAGATTTGTCAGCATAACACTATTCCGGTTCATCAGCGCAATTTTTCATTGGTGGATGTTTACGGGGCGGATGAGGCGTTTCTGACGGGTACGTTTGGCGCCCAAACACCGGTGAGCGAAGTGGATAAACGCCAGATAGGAACCGGGAATATCGGGCCGGTCACGCAGAAAATACGAAGCCTTTATAAAGATTTAATATCGAAAGAATTCGCCTGATGCGGCTTGCTGTCTGGTCGGGGCCACGCAACTTATCAACGGCGCTGATGTATGCGTTTGCCAATCGGGTAGATTTTTCGGCGGTGGATGAGCCGTTTTACGCCGCCTATTTGAAGTTGTCGGGTTTAAAGCATCCGATGGTTAAAGAAATTTTGGCCAGCCAGGCGCAAGATCCGGCAGAGGTGGTGAAAGCCTTGTTGGCGCCGATCGGCGCGCCGCATCGCCATATGTATCACAAGCATATGACCCAGCATATGATTCCGGAAATTCCCCGCGATTGGATGCGCGAGGTTGAGAATGTGTTTTTGATCCGGCACCCAATGCGCGTGGTGGCCAGCTTTGCGCGTAAATATGAAAATCCAACGCTGGCGGATCTAGGATTTTTACAACAAGAATCGTTGTTTGAGGGGCTTCGGGCGCAGGGTCAAACCCCTTTGGTGATCGATAGCGCCGATATTTTATTAAACCCAGAGCGCGCCTTGCGCCGCCTTTGCGCCGCGTTGGAGCTTGGCTTTGACCCTGCTATGCTAAGCTGGCCAGCGGGCGGTATGTCATGCGATGGGGTTTGGGCAGCGCATTGGTATGGGGCCGTGCATCGCTCAACTGGATTTAGCGCCGCAGAAGCAGAGCCTCTTCCGGATTTACCGGATCATTTGAAGGCGTTGGCCGATCAGGCCATGCCGGCCTATGATACATTGGCGCAATTTTGCCTTAGGCCATAGCCCGAACCATATCGGGGCTAAAAATCCGATCCGAGTGCTGATCTAGATAGATCCGCAGCCAGGGCGTAAACCGACTGGGCCAGCGCTGAACTTCTGCCAAAAGATCGTGATATTCGACCCAGCGCAGATCCATCACCTCATCTGGGTTTGCGGCCATCGGGGGCGGCGCATCCACATGGGTTATAAACAAATCTACAACCTCATGCTCGATCAAGCCATTGCCCACATCTGCACGATATTCGATGCGATCCCGATAGATCAGTTGAATATTTTCAATGGCCAGTTCTTCTTTCATGCGCCGCATTGCGCAATCTTCTGGGGCCTCATTCCACAAAGGATGCGTGCAGCACGTATTGGCCCATAACCCGGGCGTGTGATATTTTTCCAAAGCCCGCCTTTGGATAAGGATCTTGCCGTTGCAGATCATAAATACCGAAATCGCTTTGTGTTTAAGCCCTTTTTCATGGGCTTCTAGCTTTTCCACGGGGGTTAATACGCCGTTTACCCAGGCCGGGATCATTAAGCTCATATGCGATTTGCTCCTACAAGCCCGGTTAAATGGGCAAGGTTTTTTAGGCCTATTTTCACATGTGCCAGCGGGCGCGCCTGCACAAGCTTCTTATTCATATAGGCTTCAAATGTCAGTTTTTGAACATCAACATCATGGCAAAGCGATACGAATCTTTCGCGCCGTTCATCCGAGCGATAATAGGCGTTTTGCATTGAGGCCAATACGCGAAACACCGTTTTATGTTCGCGCATGAACAAAGAGCGGGCCAGTTTTAAATCCTTTACACGCCCGGTTTTCAAAAAGGCGCTGGCGGCGGTGGCGGCCACTTGCCCCCCGACCATGGCATAATAAATCCCTTCTCCAGAACTGGGCGCCACAACTCCGGCGGCGTCACCTGCCAGCACCACATCGCGGCCATTATCCCATCGATCAAGTGGCTTTAACGGAATGGGCGCCCCTTCTTTTCGAATCGTTTTGCAGCCTTCTAAACCGGCAGCCCGGCGCAATTTAGCGGTGGCATCTTTCAGATCAAACCCGTCAAGCCCGGTGCCCATCCCGACGCTGGCAGAGCCGCCATGGGGAAACACCCAGCCGTAAAAATCGGGTGATATATCGCCATCATAAATCACATCGCAGCGCATAGGGTCATAGGTGGCGTTGGGTTTGGGGGCTTCGATAATTTCGTGATAGGCAATGACATAAGGAATTTTTTCGCCATCGGGCACTTCTGCGCGGGCCACCGAAGAGCGTGCGCCATCCGCGCCAATAACCAGTTTTGTTTCTAAAAGCGTTTCGGCGCCAGTGTCGCGATCACGATATTGAACTTGGGTTTTCTCGCCATCGCGGATGATTTTTTGAAAGACGCCGGTCAGACGCTGCGCGCCCGCCTTTGCCGCACGTTTTCGAAGAAATTCATCAAAAAACTCGCGGTCTACCATACCAACATAGCCGTTTTCTATCGGAATATCGACGGATCTTTGCGTGGGTGACACCATCCGTGCGGTGGTGATTTTAGCCACGATTTGCGAGTCAGGAATGCGAAAATCACTGATCAGGCGCGGGGGTACAGCGCCGCCACAGGGCTTGATCCGGCCCGCGCGATCTAGCAGGGCAACCTTTCGGCCGCTGCGCGCTAAATCCTCTGCGGCTGTTGCACCCGAAGGTCCGCCTCCAATTACCACGACGTCAAACATGATTATTCTCCCGGTACTAAATTCTGTGCGATTGGTTTGTGTTCGATGGTTTTTGCCGCCATAGCCGCAGCCAGAACGAACAGCGCGGCCTCAAATAGAAACACGCTGCCAAATGCGCTGGCGGGTGAGGCCATCCATAACCGCATCGCATCTGCTGCTGCGGCGCCAAACAGCCCGCCAAATCCTGCGGCGATGGCTTGCGCGGCGCCCCAAAGCCCCATCCGCGTGCCTTCGCGCGCCCCGCGCCCTGCGCCGGCAAGCGACATCATCGAGCCGATTGCCGCAACAGCAAACATACCGTTGAAGACGCCAAGCGCGATAACCGCCGCGGTCAATTGCGCGGCACTGCCCTCAAGTCCAAGCGCTGCGATCGCGCTTAAGCTTAACGCTGATCCGAGGCAACCGCCGATCACCCAGCTGCGCAGACTGCCAAGCTTCAAACCCGTACAGGCCAGTCCAACGCAGAGCATGCCCAAGAAGACGCCCCCATTCTGGGCCCCTGATAAGCTGGTAGATTGGCCTGGGCTAAAGCCGAATACCAGCCCAGCATAGGGTTCAAGAATCAACTCCTGCATGAAATAGGCGGTCATTGATAAGAACACAAAAACCGTGAACTTTCGGGCTTTATCTTCGGCCCAAACTTCCTTTAGCCCCTCTAAAAATGGTGTGTGAGAAGCTTCGGCCTGGCGGGTTAATCCGCGCTCGATGCCCCAAATCCCGATTAGGGTTAAAAGAACCGCGCCGGCGCTGACGGTTGCAACGATTTTGAGCAAAAGTAAATGGGAATATGGGTCTAACAGGCTGCCGGCAACGCCGGCTGTGATTGCAATACCGGCGATCATCATCAGCCATGTGATTGTGGCGGCGGCGGCGCGGCGGCGCGGTGCTGTGGCTGTTGCCAATAAAGCCAATAGCGAGGTTCCAGACGCGCCAACACCCAATCCGATAGCGCTGTAGGCGATCACGGATAGAAACAAGCCCCATCCAAAATTTTGCTCGAGCAGAGGTATGGCGGCCGCTGCCGCAAGCCCTCCGAAAGCCAAAATCACCATCCCGCCAATAATCCAACTGCTGCGCTGGCCGCCCTTATCTGAACGAAATCCCCAATTTGGCCGGGTGATTTGAATGCCATAATGCAGCGCAACCAAAAAACCTGGTAAAAGCGCCGGCAACGCCAGTTCAACCACCATTAATCGGTTCAAGGTCGAGGTCATCAGCACCACGATCGCTCCAAGGCACATTTGCACCAATCCCAATCGTAAGATCGATATCCAACTAAGCATTACAAGGCCCCCCCAAGGAAGCGCAGCGCAAAAGCGGTGATTAACATGCCGCTGACATACATCATCACTCCGGTGCCATTATACCAAGGCGCTTTTGCTTTAGGATCGCGCAGCATCACCCGCATCGCCCAAAGCTGGCCCAAGATTAAGGCTGTGATCGCCGCCGGATAGGCATTAGGCACCGCCCAAAGCATCAGCAGAATCACCACCGCTAGCTGCGGAACTAACATGATCCAACAGGCGATATGCGCTGCGCGCTTTGGCCCCAGCGTAACGGGCAAAGAACGTAAACCGGTTTGACGATCGCCCTCAAGCGCTTTGAAATCGTTCAAGGTCATAATGCCATGCGCGCCCAACGCATAAAGCGTGGCCACAAGAATGATTTTTGGATCTGGCAGCGCGGTTGACATCACCGCAGCCCCGGTGAACCAAGGCAGGCCCTCATAGCACAGGCCAACCAGGCCCGGCCCCCACCAGCCCGATTTTTTAAGGCGGATTGGTTCGGCGGAATAAGCCCAAGCCGCCAAAACACCAAGAATTGTGGCGGCAAAGCCCCAGATTCCCAAACACCAGCCAACGAAGAGCGAAAGCGCTGACATTGCCAGCGCAATCCACAAGCCCCATGCGCCGGGAATCCGCCCTGAGGGGATCGGGCGATAGGGTTCATTGATCGCATCGACATGCCGGTCGCACCAATCATTGGCAGCTTGGCTCATCCCGCAGACAATTGGTCCGGATAAAACGATTCCCAACAGGATAAGCCATATATTCTGTAGAAGCGGCATTCCCGAAGAGATCACGCCGCAGCCAAAGGCCCACATAGGCGGAAACCATGTGATGGGTTTGATCAATTCCAGAGCCGCCAGCGGATGTGGTTTTTTCGCCAGCTGTAAACCTTGCGCAACAGTCATATGTCTAGTTTGACTTACAACTTATCGCAACGCAAGAAAAACCCGCCCGCAGAGGCAGGTTGATACCGGCTAGGGGCGCGTTTTTAAATTATGACGGGCGGTCTCTGGCTAAAAGATCAAACTTGCGCAGTTTTACGTAGAGGCTTTGCCGCGATAATCCCAACATTTCAGCCGCAGCTGCGCGGTTGTTTTGAGTCAGCTCTATCGCTGTTTCAATACAGATTTTTTCGATCATATCGGTTGTTTCACCCACGATTTCGCGCAGGGTAGACGAGCCTACCAATTCTGCCACATTAGATTGGCTGAAATCCTCAGAGGTGATCGCCGGCGCTGGGTTTTCTTCAAAACGGTTGGTGTCTCTGATCACAAACGCCATCGTTTCGCGCGCGTCACTTGGTAATCTTACCACCGACACTTCAACGCCAAGCTTGCTGCCAACCGCATTTTGCAACTTGGTGGCGTAAACGCGTACTTGGCCAGACCGCGTGACATTTTCGAGCATAACAGCCAGATCAATTTGACCGCGGGCCAAAAATTCGCTCAGGCTGCGGCCTTTGATATCACCCAGATTGGCGGTGTTTATCAAATCAAGAAAGCCTTCATTGGCCGCTTCGATAAATCCATTTGCCGAGGTGAATACGATGCCATCGGTTCCCAGGTTATAAAGCGATAAAAGATTCTGAGTTGTTATATCATCCTTTAAAGACGTGTCATTTTCGCTGATCAGGCGGCAAATCAAAAGCCGCTCGCCCGAGGCCCGGAACAACGAGGCTTTAATTTTGAAGCGCCGGCCCAGCTTCACATCTTCGACGGTCATATCAGAATTTTGATCTTTTGATGAAATGGCCAGCAGGGCGTCTTGGAATTCACCGCGGCGGCGGTTCTTGAACAATTGCGAGAAAACGCTGCCTTCCAGATCATTGGTGTTTTGGCCGAATAAGTTAATCGCGGCTGCGTTTATATCCTTGATCCGCCCATCATTTGCAGAAACAAACACCACTGGTTCTTGCATCGTCGCCAACAGCATGCGGTAGCGGGCATCGAAATCGCGGCGTTCTTCATATCCGCGCTCGATCGCCAATTGGGCCTTAACCAATTGCTGTTGCGTCTCTGCGGTAGAACTAAGGTCGCGGCCAAGCATAAGCAGTGTATCGGCATCTCCTAGCCGGTGAATGCTGTAGGAAACGGGAAATTGCCAAATTGCGTTGTCGCGATGGTTAAGCTCGACAGGATGCAAAACATTCTGCCCGCTCGCGAATTGGGCAAAAACGGCTTCAAGTTTCGGAATGCTTTCAGTGGTAAGGAAATCGTGGATTTTTCGCTGTTCCCAATGCGAGAGATTTCCCAAGCTTCGATCATTGTCATTGACAAGCACCGACAATACTTTGCCTTTAAGGGTTACCACCAAAGCAATATCCGAGGCAGCGGCTAAAATACTGCCCAGATATTCTGGCTCGATCATTGGAATAGAGCCAAAATCCCAGAGTTTTGTGCCGCTGTTTTTCATCCAGACACCTTAGCTTTAGTTTTGCCGGCTTTTACGACTTGCCCGCTTTCGAGCTGTTCCAACGCATCTGTTAAACCTGAAGCAATCACATCTACCGCCACTAACTTTTCAATTTCGGGCGCGTGGCCCAAAACGGCTCCGCCCAGTAATAATATGGGTGGATCGCTTATCTCTTGGCGTAGTGATTTAACAACTTTCGCCACATTATCAAGGGAGACGACGCTTGAACACGAAAACATCACCATGTCGAAAAAGCCAGTTTCGATATTATCATGCACGTCTTTCTCGGTTGCGCCGAGCAGCAGCTTGACCGAATACCCAAGCCGCCGTAGCTGATCGCTTAGAACCAGCGGGCCCAATATATGATCCTCATCGCCACAAATTGCCACCAAAACGCTTGGTTGGTCATGGATAACCGGGGTAAATTTCCACTGTGCACTGAGCTCTTGCACCAACCCTTGCAGACGGACTGTGCCCAGCGAAACCTGACCAAAGCTGCGCGTGTTGTCATTCCAGCCCGCTCCCAGCGTACGGGCAGCCTCTGGGATACATACATCGATTAATAATTCGTTCGAAACACCTTTTTGCATTAAAGCCTTAAGCATTGCCTCATGCGAATAAGATCCAGGAGTGCTGCAAGTAACCGCCAGCCAATGCGCGGTTTTCTGGATTTGCTCACGCGCTTCTGCGGGGGCTTTTTGTCCGAGTTCGCGCAAAACGCGTTGCGCCAAATTAGACACCAGAGCGGATCCTTTTCTTGATCCTGCCTCTTCATGTTTGGACATTTTCGTACCCCCCAGCGCCGCATTTATGGCAGCAAAGGTTTGCTCACTGCATGCGACACATTGCTAGTTTTTTCTAAAACGAAGCAAATGTCAAAGAAAATGGATGTTTGGGATCAACTTGGAAGATGAACACCAGCCGGCTTCACCGGTGTTATGCAGTTTTTGGCTATGTTTAATGTATGTTTGGCGGCATGCAGGCTTATGCATGAATTATATCATTATGATGAACTGTAACAAAGATTTGTCACCCAGCCCTCTACTTGTAAGTTTTAATTGACACTTTTCATAATAAGAACGTAAATTGGGGGGGAGAGAGCCTATAAGGAGATCCAAATGTCCCTCATGTCGGGGCCAAATACACGCCAGCCGCTTTATACCGCGGCGCAGCGTGCAAGACGCGATGCGACCAAATGGACTTTGGTGCAAGGCGTTCTTGCGCCTATTCAATTCGTGGTGTTTTTGATCTCTTTGGCTTTGGTGCTGCGCTATCTTTCAACCGGCGACGGCTATGGGGCGGCTAATGCTTCGATTCTGCTAAAAACAGCCATTTTATACCTGATAATGGTCACTGGAGCGATTTGGGAAAAAGTTGTGTTTGGCCAGTATTTACTGGCTCCGGCTTTTTTCTGGGAAGATATGGTTAGCTTTGCCGTTATTTTTCTTCACACACTTTATTTATATGGTCTTTTCACCGGGATGATGGGGCCTGAAAGCCTGATGTGGTTGGCGATTGCAGCATATTTTATTTATGTGCTGAACGCCGCGCAATTCTTGCTAAAATTGCGCGCTGCCCGGCTTGATATGACACCGGAGGTGCAACATGCCTGATGGGCCCATTCAAAGCTGCCGGGACGCACCGATTCTTAAAGAGCGTGGACAGCGTGAGGTGTTTTGCGGGTTGACCTCGATTATTTGGCTGCATCGCAAAATGCAGGATGCCTTCTTTTTGGTGGTTGGCTCGCGCACCTGCGCACATTTGCTGCAAAGCGCGGCGGGCGTGATGATTTTTGCCGAACCCAGATTTGGCACGGCGATTCTTGAAGAAACCGATCTGGCAGGCATGGCGGATGCGCAGGATGAACTGGATCGCGAGGTCAACCGCTTGTTGTCGCGCCGTCCAGATATCAAGCAATTGTTTTTGGTCGGCTCATGTCCCTCCGAAGTGATCAAGTTGGATCTTGCCAAAGCCGCAGAGCGTTTGACGCAAAAGTTCGCGCCTTCCGTGCGGGTGATAAATTTCTCTGGTTCGGGCATTGAAACAACCTTCACGCAAGGCGAGGATGCGTGCCTTGCGGCGATGGTGCCGGTTTTGGAGCAAACCGATCAGCGTGAATTATTGGTGGTGGGTGCGCTGCCGGATGTGGTCGAAGATCAAATGCGGGGCTTGCTTTCTGCGCTGGGCATTCAAAATGTATCGGTTTTGCCGGCGAGCACGGTAAATCAACGGGTTTGCGTTGGGGAGAATACGGTATTTGCGCTGACGCAACCCTTTTTGGGGGACACGCATGCAGAATTAGAGCGTCGCGGCGCCCGGCATTTGCCCGCGCCTTTTCCATTTGGCGCAGAAGGTACAACCGCTTGGCTGCGCGTGATCGCAACCGAATTTGGCGTTGATCCAGCTTTGTTTGAGCAAGTGATCGCCGCGCCTAAAGCCCGCGCAGAAAAGGCGGTATCGCAAGCGGCGGCGCAATTGTCTGGCAAAACGGTGTTCTTCTTTCCCGATAGCCAGCTTGAAATACCTCTGGCTCGTTTTCTCACCCGCGAATGCGGCATGAGGGCGATTGAGGTTGGGGCGCCTTATATTCATAAATCACTGGTCGGTCCTGATCTTGATTTGATGGAGGCGGGGCCAATTTTGTCTGAGGGTCAAGATGTGGATCTGCAGCTTGATCGCGCGCTTGAGGCGCGCGCGGATTTGACCGTTTGCGGGCTTGGGCTGGCCAATCCGTTGGAGGCCGAGGGCTTGACCACCAAATGGGCGATCGAGCTGGTGTTTACGCCGGTGCATTTTTACGAACAAGCGGGCGATTTGGCGGGCTTATTCTCGCGGCCGCTGCGCCGCCGCGCCATTTTGCGCCGTGAGGCTGCCGAATGAAGCTGACGGTTTGGACATATGAAGGCCCGCCCCATGTTGGCGCGATGCGCGTTGCTACAGGGATGAAGGGCTTGCATTACGTGTTGCATGCCCCGCAGGGCGATACTTATGCCGATTTGCTGTTCACAATGATCGAGCGCCGTGATCACCGCCCACCGGTGACCTATACCACCTTTCAAGCGCGCGATTTGGGCGCTGATACGGCCAATCTGTTTAAAACAGCCTGTCAGGATGCTTATGACCGTTTTCAGCCCGAGGCCTTGATTGTTGGTGCCTCTTGTACGGCCGAATTGATCCAAGATGATCCGGGTGGAATGGCGGAAACCATGGGTTTGCCTGTGCCGGTTATTCCGCTTGAATTGCCCAGCTATCAGCGCAAAGAAAATTTTGGTGCAGATGAAACGTTTTTTCAGATCGTTAAGGCTTTGGCCAAGCCAATTGATCGCAGTGCGCAGATCAGTTGTAATCTGATTGGAGTCACCGGGCTTGGTTTTCGCCATCGCGATGATATTGCCGAAATCAGCGGGTTGCTTTCTGATATGGGCATCAGCGTTAATGTTGTGGCGCCCATGGGCTCAAGCCCGTCTGATATTAAGCGCCTTGGCGCGGCGCATTTCAACGTGCTGATGTATCCTGAAACGGGCGAAATGGCAGCGCGTTGGCTCGAGCGTGAATTGGGCCAGCCCTATACCAAAATTGTCCCTATTGGCGTAGGTGCTACGCGTGATTTTATCGCGGAAGTTGCGCAGATCACCGGGCTGGATCCGGTGGTGGATGACAGCCGCTTGCGTCTGCCCTGGTATTCCGCCTCGGTTGACAGCACCTATCTGACTGGCAAGCGGGTGTTTATTTTTGGCGATGGCACGCATGCGATGGCTGCGGCGCGAATCGCCCGCGATGAAATGGGTTTTGAGGTGGTTGGCATGGGCTGTTACAACCGCGAGATGGCGCGCCCCATGCGGGCTTTGGCCAAGTCTTTCGGGTTGGATGCGTTGATCACGGATGATTATCTGGAAGTCGAACAGCAGATCGAAGCATTGGCGCCTGAAATGATTTTGGGCACCCAGATGGAGCGCCATATTGGCAAGCGTCTGGGCATTCCTTGCGCGGTAATTTCGGCGCCCGTGCATGTGCAGGATTTTCCCGCCCGTTATTCCCCGCAAATGGGGTTTGAAGGTGCGAATGTGATCTTTGATACATGGGTGCATCCACTTGTAATGGGCCTTGAAGAGCATTTGCTGCATATGTTCCGCGATGATTTTGAATTCAATGACGCGGCGGGGGCCAGCCATCACGGCGGCCATGGCGTTGCAGATAAACCCCAGTCGACTTCGCGCGCAGTCGGTGATTCTCAGCCAGCGGCGGTTGAAGCGGGCGCTGTGCACGCGGCAGACACGCAGACCATTTGGCTGATAGAGGCCGAAAAAGAGTTGAAAAAAATTCCGTTTTTTGTCCGCGGCAAAGCCCGTCGCAATACAGAAACTTATGCGGCGTCGCGCGGGGTTCAAGAAATCTCGATTGACACGCTATACGAGGCAAAAGCCCATTATGCGCAATGAAACTGGCATAAGTGGCCTCCCGGTTGGGTATCGCGTGGTTGTTATCACGCTGGATGCGCATTCTGCGGGCCCTTGTGATCGCGCCGCGGCGCGGCTTTTGGCGGATTTTCCCGGCTTAAGCGTTGACGTGCACGCAGCGGCGGAATGGGGTGAAAACCCACAGGCCTTGGTTGAGGCAAAAGCCGCCATCGCAACGGCCGATATCATTCTGGTTAATTTGTTGTTTCTGGAAGAGCATGTTCAGGCTATTTTACCCAGCCTAGAGGCGCGGCGCGCTGGCTGTGATGCGATGGCTGGGGTGATTTCAGATGCTGCGATTGTCAAGCTGACGCGGATGGGCGCGCTGGATATGTTGGCGCCTGCCTCGGGCACGATGGCGTTGTTAAAAAGGCTGCGCGGGTCCAGCAAGCCGTCTTCGCAAAATGGCGAAAGCAAAATGCGGATGCTGCGGCGTTTGCCAAAGATCTTGAAATATATTCCCGGCAAAGCTCAAGATTTGCGGGCTTGGTTCATGGTGATGCAATATTGGTTGGGCGGGTCCGACACCAATATCGAATCGATGCTGCGGTTTTTGATTTCGCGTTATTGCCGTATCGAGGCGTGGCAGAACTGCGCTGCAGCGCCGCCGGAAGATTATCCCGAGGTGGGGCTGTATCACCCCGATCTGCCCGGCAAAATGACCACGGATATAACGGCGCTTCCGGTGCCCCAAAAGCCCGTGGCCACGGTTGGTTTGCTGTTGATGCGCTCTTACGTATTAAGCGATGATACGGCACATTATGATGCAGTTATTCGAAACTTTGAAGCCAATGGTTTAAAGGTGATACCGGCCTTTGCGGGGGGGTTGGATGCGCGCCCGGCGATTGAAGGTTATTTTCAGGGCACTGCAGGCGTACAGATTGATGCGATGGTCTCGTTAACCGGGTTTTCGCTTGTTGGTGGGCCTGCCTATAATAACTCACAAGCCGCGATTGCTTTGCTGGAAAATTTGGATGTGCCTTATATTGCGGCGCATCCGCTTGAATTTCAAACCTTGGGGCAGTGGGCCAATGCCGAGCAGGGCCTTGGCCCGATTGAAACCACAATGCTGATCGCCCTGCCCGAGCTTGATGGAGCTACTTGCCCAACCGTTTTTGCGGGCCGGCATGGGCCCGAGGGATGTCAGGGTTGTTTGCACAAATGTCAGGCGGCCGCGCAATCGCGCGCTATGGCCCCCTGCCACGAGCGGATTGACAGTTTGGCTGAGAAAACCCTGCGCGCTGCGCGGCTGCGCCAAAAGCGCAATCACGATAAAAATGTTGCGATTGTGCTATTTGGGTTTCCGCCCAATGCGGGCGCCACGGGCACCGCGGCCTATTTGGATGTCTTTGAATCTTTGCAAAACACGCTGATGCAAATGAAAGCTGACGGGTATGATGTTGTGCTTCCCGAAACGGTTGCCCATCTGCGTGCGGCAGTGTTGGAGGGTAATGCTAAGCAATATGGTCAAGAAGCCAATGTTGAGGCGATTGTCAGCGCCGAAGAGATTGTGCGCTCAACGCCGCCTTTGAAAGCCATCGAGGCGGTCTGGGGCCCTGCACCGGGGCGCATACAATCGGATGGGCGCGGCGTTTTCGTGCTGGGTGTGCAGCTTGGAAAAGTGTTTGTCGGTGTGCAGCCCGCCTTTGGCTATGAGGGTGATCCGATGCGGCTTTTATTCGAAAAAGGCTTCGCACCAACCCACGCGTTTGCAACTTTTTATCTTTGGATGCGCAACACTTTTAAAGCCGATGTGGTGCTGCATTTTGGCATGCATGGCGCGCTTGAATTCATGCCGGGCAAACAGGCGGGTTTGGGTGCGCAGGATTGGCCGGATCGCCTGATTGGCGAAATGCCCAATGTTTATCTTTATGCGTCAAACAATCCCTCTGAGGCGTCGCTGGCCAAACGGCGCTCGGGGGCTGTGACGGTAACGCATCTCACCCCACCTTTGGCGCAAAGCGGGCTTTATAAGGGCTTGTCCGAACTTAAAGACAGCTTAACCCGTTGGCGTGAAATGGATCCAGATGATGCGCAAGCTGGCGACCTTGAAGCCTTGATTAATGAGCAGGCCGCGGCTGTGGATATGGCCGGTAGAAAAGCGGAAGAATTATGGCTGAACCTGCTTGAAACCGAAGATGCGCTGATCCCCGAAGGTTTGCATATCGTTGGAAAACCGTTTTCGGATGCCGCGCGGGCGGGGTATTTAGGCTTGCTGGATGGCGTTGATCCGGCCCGCCGCGCGCAGGTCGATCAAATGCTGCAAGAAGATCACGAATTGCCGGCCTTAATGCGCGCCCTATCGGGGCGGTTTATCGCGCCCGTGCCTGGGGGCGATTTGATCCGCTCAACCGATATTTTGCCCACAGGGCGCAATATTCATGCGTTTGATCCGTTCCGTATGCCGACCGAATTCGCCTGTCGTGACGGCTTCAAGCAAGCGCAAATTCTGCTCGAAACGCATCCTGAATTGCCGCGCAGCGTGGCTCTGGTGCTGTGGGGTTCTGATAATATTAAATCTGACGGCGCGCCGATCGCTCAGGCCTTGGCCCTCATGGGTGCGCAGCCGCGATTTGACAGTTTTGGCCGCTTATCTGGGGCGGATCTCATTCCGTTGAGCGAGTTGGGGCGCCCGCGGATTGACGTGATTATGACGCTGTCGGGGATTTTTAGGGATCTGTTGCCTTTGCAAACCAAATTGCTGGCTGAGGCGGCGTTTAAGGCCGCGCAGGCAGATGAGCCGTTAGAGATGAATTTCATCCGAGCGCATGCGTTGAAATATGCCGCCGATATGGAGGTTGATTTGGAAACCGCCGCCTTGCGGGTGTTTTCAAATGCCGAAGGCGCTTATGGCTCGAATGTGAATCAGCTGGTCGATAGCTCGGCTTTTGGCGATGAAGATGAGTTGGCCGATGCGTATGAGGCGCGCAAAAGCTTCGCCTATGGGGTGAATGGAAAAGCGCATAAAAACCATGGCCTGCTGCAAAAAGCGTTGAAAGACGTTGATTTGGCTTATCAAAATCTAGAAAGTGTTGAGCTTGGCGTGACCACGGTGGATCATTATTTTGACACTTTGGGTGGTATTTCGCGGGCGGTTAAGCGCGCCCGTGGTCAAGAAGTTGCGGTCTATATAAGCGATCAAACCCGCGGATCTGGAAAGGTCCGCACCTTGTCGGATCAAGTGGCTTTGGAAACCCGTTCGCGCTCGCTCAACCCGAAATTTTACGAAGCGCTGTTAAGCCATGGCTCAGAAGGCGTGCGCCAGATTGAAGCGCATGTGACCAATACATTGGGTTGGTCGGCAACCACGGGCCAAGTAGACCCTTGGGTGTATCAGCGCATTAGCGAAACGTTTGTGCTCGATGAAGCGATGCGCAATCGTTTGGCAGAGCTGAACCCCACGGCCAGCTCGCGCATGGCCAATCGATTGCTTGAAGCCAGCGATCGCGCCTATTGGCAGCCCGATGCCGAAACATTGGCGGCGTTGCAATCCGCAGCGGATGCTTTGGAAGATCACATGGAAGGGATCGCAGCAGAATGATGCCTTTCGCAACCCCTCAAAAAAGGAGCCTCACATGAGCCCACTTGACAGACAGCCCCCGGCCTTGCGGGGTATGGATGGCGAAGGATCGGTGCAGGTGCATCAAGATTCGTCGATGAAAATTGAAGGCGCGAAGGTGTTTTCGGTTTATGGTAAGGGCGGGATTGGCAAATCCACCACCAGCTCAAACCTTTCTGCCGCGTTTTCCAAACTTGGCAAACGCGTGCTGCAGATCGGCTGTGATCCAAAGCATGACAGCACCTTCACATTGACCGGAACCCTGGTTCCGACGGTGATCGATATTCTCAAAGAGGTCGATTTTCATTCTGAGGAATTGCGCCCCGAAGATTTCGTGTTTGAAGGCTTTAATGGTGTGAAATGCGTGGAAGCGGGCGGCCCGCCTGCCGGCACCGGCTGTGGTGGTTATGTTGTGGGTCAAACCGTGAAGCTGCTAAAGCAACACCATCTTCTGGATGATACGGATGTGGTGATTTTTGACGTTCTGGGGGATGTGGTGTGCGGCGGCTTTGCCGCGCCTTTGCAACATGCGGATCGGGCCTTGATCGTTACCGCGAATGATTTTGACAGTATTTATGCGATGAACCGGATCATCGCCGCGGTTCAAGCCAAATCCAGCAATTATAAAGTGCGGCTGGCGGGCTGCGTGGCCAATCGCTCGCGCGAAACCGATGAGGTGGATCGCTATTGTAAAACGGTTGGCTTCAATCGAATCGCGCATATGCCAGATTTGGACGCCATTCGCCGCTCACGCCTGAAGAAAAAGACGCTGTTCGAAATGGATGCGGATGAGGATATTATCGCGGTTCAGGCGGAATATATCAAACTGGCAGAAACCCTATGGAACGGCACCGAGCCTTTGGCGCCGGCGCCGCTGCCAGATCGTGAAATCTTTGAGCTGTTGGGGTTTGATTGATGTCCTATGATCAGACCCTGACACGGGTTGAAACGTATTTTGACCAGACCGCGACCAAGACTTGGGAGAGGCTGACATCGGATGCTCCGGTGTCAAAAATACGTGAAACCGTGCGTCAGGGTCGTGATCAAATGCGGGCTACACTTTTGGCTGAACTGCCCGAAGATTTGCACGGGGCGCGGGTTTTGGATGCGGGCTGCGGCGCGGGGCCCACAACGGTAGAGCTGGCTGCGCGCGGGGCGCATGTGGTGGCGATCGATATCAGCCCAGCTTTAATCGATATCGCCCGCCAACGCTTGCCGCGTGCCCTGTCCAAACAGGTTGAATTTTGTTCGGGCGATATGTTGGCCGCGTCTTTGGGGTCTTTTGATTACGTGGTGGCGATGGACAGCCTTATTTATTACAGCGCGGATGATATTAAAACAGCGCTGACCGGTTTGGCCAAACGCACCAGCGGGTCGGTTTTGTTCACCGTGGCACCACGCACGCGCATGCTGATGGCCATGTGGTATGCCGGCAAATTATTTCCACGTTCAGACCGCTCGCCGGTGATGGTGCCGCATGCGCCCGCAGCCTTGGCCGCCCTGTTGCAGGGTGAGGGCCGTTTGCGCGATTTAGGCCGGATAAAATCTGGGTTTTATATTTCGCAAGCATTGGGGTTTGCGGCATGAGCCAGAAAAAGCCCCATCCGCTGACCCAGCTGACGGCGCGCATGCTGCCTTTCGCAGATGCTGCGTCAGAGGGGTTGCCGCTGGGCAAATTGCTGCGCTTGTCGTTGTTTCAAGTTTCGGTTGGCATGGCCAGCGTGATGCTTTTGGGCACGCTTAACCGGGTGATGATCGTCGAATTAAGCGTTCCGGCGATGATTGTGGCGTTTATGATTGCCCTACCGGTGTTGATCGCGCCGTTTCGCGCCTTGCTTGGCTTTCGCTCTGACACGTATAAATCGGCGATTGGCTGGAAGCGCGTACCGTATCTTTGGTTTGGATCTTTGTGGCAAATGGGGGGATTGGCGGTGATGCCTTTCGCGCTGATTGCCTTGTCAGGGGTGCAACAGGTTGGCCCCAGTTGGGCGGGCGAGGTGCTGGCCGCTTTGGCGTTTTTGATGACCGGGCTGGGTTTGCATATGACGCAAACGGCTGGTTTGGCGCTGGCCAGCGATTTGGCGGATGATGAAACCCGCCCGCGGGTGGTTGCTCTGCTCTATGTGATGTTCCTGATCGGGATGGCGGCCTCGGCATTGATCATCGGCTGGTTGCTGGTTGATTTCTCGCCCTTGCGGTTGATCCGGGTGGTGCAAGGGGCCGCGCTGGCTGGTATTTTGTTGAATTTGATCGCCCTTTGGCAGCAAGAGCGGCCGCGCCCGATGTCGCAAGCCGAGCGCGCTGCGCCGCGGCCCTTGTTCCGCGATGCTTGGGCTGATTTGCTGGCCGGTGGGCGCGCGGGCCGTTTGCTGGTGGTGGTGTTTATCGGCACGATGGCCTTCAATATGCAAGATGTTCTGCTTGAACCCTTTGGCGGCGAAGTCTTGGGTCTATCGGTGTCGGCCACCACGCTCTTAACCGCTATTTGGGCGGTAGGGGCGCTGTTTGGCTTCGCGCTGGCCGCTTGGAGGTTGCGCCTGCAGAGCGATCCTTATCGTTTGGCGGCGCTTGGCCTTTTGGCGGGGCTTTTGGCCTTTGCCATCGTTATTATTTCAGCCCCTATGGGCTCGGCTGTGCTGTTTTTTATTGGCGCAGGTTTGATCGGATTTGGAGGAGGTTTGTTCGCTGTTTCAACGCTGACCTCCGCCATGACTATGCCCGCCGAAGGTTTGGCGGGTCGTGGGCTTGCCTTGGGCGCTTGGGGCGCCGCGCAAGCAACCGCTGCCGGCGTATCAATCGCCATCGGTGGAACGCTGCGTGACTATGTAAATGGTCACGCGCTCAGCGGAAATTTGGGAGAGGCGCTCGCCACGCCTGCGACGGGATATTCGTTCGTTTACCACAGCGAGATTTTCTTGCTGTTCGTGACGCTTGCCATTCTGGGGCCATTGGTCCGATCAGAGGGGCAAACGTCTCCCACACAACAGGGAGCGGCACGTATCGGCCTTGCCGATTTCCCAACATGATCCGCCGTACCACTGAAAGGAACCTGAAATGACCGGTACATTCTTTGCAGAATTTGATCTGGCCAGCTTGGCAATATGGCTCTTCTGGGCGTTTTTCGCTTTGTTGATCTTTTATATCCAGCGCGAGAATATGCGCGAAGGCTATCCAATGGAAAACGATGATGGCACAGAAGCGGCCAATCAAGGGCCTTTTCCTTTGCCTGAGCCAAAAACGTTTAAATTGCCGCATGGCCGCGGTGAGGTGAGCTTGCCCGATGGTGCGCGCGAAGCGCGCGACGTGGCGTTGCGCCAAACCAATGTGGCCAATGGCTATCCGCTAGAGCCCACGGGCGATCCAATGGTGGATGGGGTTGGCCCTGCTGCTTGGGCGCCGCGCCGCGATGTGCCCGAATTAGATGGCAAAGGCCATCCTAAAATCGTGCCAATGGCGGGCACCGAGCATTTTCACGTGTCCGCAGGGCGCGATCCGCGTGGTTTGCCCGTGATGGCGGGCGATGAAGCGATTGTGGGTAAAATCACCGATATGTGGATTGATGAACCCGAACAATTGGTGCGTTATCTGGAGGTTGAGTTGGATCCAGAACATGGCGAAGGCACGCGGTTGCTGCCGATGACCATGGCACGCATTCATTCTGACCGCGTGGCGGTAAGATCAATCTTTGGCACTCATTTCAACGGCGTGCCGCGCAATGCCTCTGGGCGCCAAGTCACCATGTTGGAAGAAGAAAAAATCTCGGCCTATTACGCCGGGGGTTTGCTTTACGCCAGCAAAGAGCGGCAGGAACCGCTGCTGTAAACCCGAAAAAGGAACGCCTTATGCCCCATGATGATTTTGCAGTAGAGCCGATTAAAGGTTTGCCGGAAATGCCTCCGGAGGGTGAAGTTATCCTGTGGCAGGGGCGGCCCAATTGGTGGGCCCTCAGCAAAGAATCTTTAAACCTTTATTGGGTTTTGGGGTATTTTGTTTTGTTGGCGGCTTGGCGGTTTCTCAGCCTGTCCGATCTGATGCCGCTGGGGCGGGCCTTTGCGGCTTCGGTGCCCTTTTTATTCCTAGGGGCTTTGGTGGCAGGTCTGCTTATGCTGACCGCTTTTATTCAAGCAAAAGCCACGGTTTACACGGTCACAAACCGACGGGTGGCGATGCGGATCGGCGCGGCATTAACCGTGACGCTGAATTTGCCATATACGCAAATCGCCAATGCCACGCTTGCGCAGCGCAAAGATGGTGCTGGCAGCATTGCTTTGGAATTAATGGCCGAGTCAAAGCTGTCTTATCTGGTGTGTTGGCCGCATGTGCGCGCTTGGTATATCGCCAAACCCCAACCCTGTTTGCGGTGTATTTCCAATCCTCAGGAGGTGGCAGATATTTTGGCCAAAGCTGCAAAATCGCGCGTCAGCTCGGTGCAATCGCAGGATCGTTCGCTGGCCTCAAACGCGCTGCCGGCTGAATAGAGGGGATCGGAAACATCATGGCACAAGTTGATCAACCTGCATTGAAATATGACACCGCTGTCGTTCCTCGGATGATGGTACGGGCGATGTTTGCTTTGGTTGCCGTGATCTTGCTGCTTGTCAGCTTGGCGCGCCTGACGGATCAACCGCTCAGCGCGATCCCGCCGGAAAGTGAGGCGGTGCTTAGCCGCACGGTGTTTCTATCCGGGCAATTAAGCGGCGCCGCCAAGGTGATGGATGCCAATGGCAATCTGATCGCCGATCTTTCGGCCGATGAAGGCGGGTTTATCGCCGGCGTTGCCCGTGTTTTGGACCGTGAGCGCGCGAAATATAAGAAACCGCTGGATGGGGCGGTCATTGTGACTCTTGGGGCCAATGGAAGACTGTCAATCACTGACCCCAGCACCGGCTGGAGCGCTGATCTTATGGGATTTGGCGCTGATAATGCCAAGGCTTTCGCCAAGCTCTTGGCCCAAAATCCGAAAGGGAACTAAAGATGGGATTGTTTAGAAGAGAAATCGAGCGGGCGCCCTGCACCGTCGAGATCAGCCATAAATTTGAAAGCCTGCATGCGCATGTGCGTTTCAACAACGGGGCGGTTGTGGAACCTGGAGATGAAGTGCAGGTTCAAGGCCCCGAAATCATGGCGCCATTTGGCGAGATCGTGCGCGAGGATCGCGAAGCCATTATTTTGCGTGCCAGCGCCGTCGAGCGGCTATGGACGCGTCTTTTCGGAGATCTGGAAGTGATGGAGCTGTGCGAGTTTTCTTTTTCTGAGGAGGTGAAGCTATGAATATGCATTCCGCTGACGCCACCACGGCAGAAGAAGCGCTGGCCGTTCAAGAAAAACTGGATAGCGAAATGGCCACGGCCGTTGCCATGCAAGATACGCTGCTGACGCCGCGGTTTTATACGACTGATTTTAACGAAATGGATGCCATCGACGTATCGCCCGTACGCGGTGATTGGGACAAACTGATCGACCAGATGGTCAGCGATCCCAATAAGGGGCATTTCAAAAAGAATGAAGATTGGGAGGATGTCGATTGGGAAGGTATGGAGCCGGAACTGAAAAAAGAATTTATCGATTTTCTGATTTCTTCATGCACTTCTGAGTTTTCGGGCTGCGTTCTGTACAAGGAAATGAAGCGCCGGGGCAGCAATAAAGATATCACGCAATTGTTTCAGCTGATGGCGCGCGATGAGGCCCGCCATGCCGGCTTTATCAATGATGCGTTGCGCGAGGCGGGCGTGGCGGTGAATTTGGGATTTTTAACGCAGAAAAAGAAATACACCTATTTTCGCCCGAAATTCATCTATTATGCTACGTACCTGTCGGAGAAGATTGGCTATGCGCGGTATATTACCATTTATCGGCATCTAGAAGAACATCCAGAGCTGCGCTTTCACCCGATTTTCAAATGGTTCCGAGAATGGTGCAATGATGAGTTTTCGCATGGTGAGGCGTTTGCGCTGCTGATGAAAACCGACCCTAAATTAACCAGTGGTATCAACGTCTATTGGATCAAGTTCTTCCTCACGGCGGTCTATGCCACGATGTATGTGCGCGACCATCAGCGCCCGGCCTTTCATGCCGCGCTTGGGGTGGATGTGGATTGGTATGGCCAAGAGGTGTTTCGCAAAACATCTGAATTGAGCAAACAGATTTTCCCCATCACGCTGGATATTGATCACCCGCGTTGGATGGCCAATTTAAAGCGGTTGCGCGCCGCCAATGTGACCTTGGCCGACGCCGCAGATCAAAAGGGCCTTGGCGGTATGATCACCCGCACAGGCGCGCGGTTGCAAGCCGCACTGGCTTTTGTATCGCTTTACACCATTCCCACCAAATCGCATGCGGTGCCAGTTTCAACGCGCCTTGAGCCGGCATATTGATTGGCCCGGTTGGCATAGCTGCGCTGGTTGCGCTGTTTAGCTGGTGGTTTTTCACTGGCGCGATCCTGTTGATTGTGCGGGGGGCGGATCAGCGCGGCCCAAATGCGCATCGGATCGCCACGCTGCTGGCTTTGCCAACCCTGCTCTTGGGTGCATTTGGGTTTTGGATGACGCTTGAGGGCAGCAGCCCAGCGCAGATTTATCTTGGGTTTTTGTCAGCTTTGGCGATATGGGGCTGGATCGAGCTGGCTTTTTTGACTGGTGTGATCGCAGGGCCTAATCGCAATGATGCCCCAAAAGAGATTCCCGAATGGGAGCGGTTTATCCGGGCCTGGGGCACCATTGCCTATCATGAAATGTTGCTTTTGGCAGCCTTGCTGACGGTGTTGTATTTTGGCTGGGGGGCTGAAAACACCATCGGTTTATGGACCTTTGTGATTTTGTATTTTGCGCGAATTTCGGCGAAATTGAATTTGTTCTTTGGGGTTCCCAGAATCAATATTGAGTTTTTGCCAAAGCCGCTTGGGCATTTGCCCAGCCATTTTAAGATTGCCCAGTTGAACTGGGTATTTCCAATCTCAATTACCGCGCTTAGCTTCGCCACTGCCTGCTGGTTGGAGCGGCTTTATGCGACGGGCGATTTAACCGCTCAGATTGGATTTTCGCTTTTGGCCAGCCTGTCGGCTTTGGCCCTTCTTGAACATTGGTTGATGGTCTTGCCACTGCCCGATGCAAAACTTTGGCGCTGGATGCTTCCGGCGCCCAATAACAAAACGCCTGATTTAAGACCGGAGGATGCCCATGGACTTTAACGCCCTGTTTAACGCGCAATTGCAAACATTAAAGGATGAGGGCAATTATCGCATTTTTGCGGAACTTGAGCGCCAGCGCGGTCAGTTTCCACGCGCTATAAGCCATGATTCTGATGCGCCTGACGAAGTTACGGTTTGGTGCTCGAATGATTATTTGGGCATGGGCCAAAACCCTTTGGTGGTAGAGGCGATGAAAAGCGCAATTGACAATAGCGGCTGCGGTGCGGGCGGTACGCGCAATATTTCTGGAACCAACCACGAGCATCTTTTACTTGAGCGCGAATTGGCGGATTTACATGGTAAGGAAAATGCGCTGCTCTTTACATCGGGCTATGTGTCAAACTGGGCGGCTCTCAGCACCTTGGGCGGGCGTTTGCCGGATGCAGTGATCCTATCGGATGAGCTTAATCACGCCAGCATGATCGAGGGCATTCGCCATTCGCGGGCCAAAAAGATGATCTGGAAGCATAATGATCCGGAAGATCTGGATCGTAAACTGGCAAGCTTGCCAGCCAATGCGCCGAAGATTGTTGCCTTTGAATCGGTTTATTCCATGGATGGTGATATCTGCCCCATGCGCGAAATCGTTGAAGTGGCCGAAAAACATGGCGCGATGACCTATTTGGACGAGGTGCATGCGGTCGGGCTTTATGGCCCACGCGGTGGCGGTGTTTCCGAACAGGAAGGGTTGGCCGATAGGATTACCTTGATTGAAGGCACTTTGGGTAAGGCTTATGGTGTAATGGGTGGCTATGTAACCGGCTCTGCGGCGCTGTGTGATTTTATCCGTTCATTTGCCAGCGGGTTTATTTTTACCACGGCGATTCCTCCGGCGGTGGCTGCGGCCGCGCGCACCAGTATTGCGCATCTGAAGCGATCACAAAGCGAGCGCGATCAGCAGCGGCACCAAGTGGCAAAGCTGCGCGCTGGCCTGGATGCGGCCGGTATTCCGCATTTGGAAAACCCCAGCCATATCATTCCGGTGATGATCAAAGATCCGGTGAAATGCCGGCAATTGGCGGATATTCTGATGCAGGATTTTGGAATTTACGTGCAGCCGATCAATTACCCAACGGTGCCCAAGGGCACTGAGCGGTTGCGCTTCACGCCATCGCCGTTGCATTCAGACGCTGATATTGAGCATTTGGTGCATGCGCTAACGGTGCTTTGGAAACGTTGTGCAATCTCACATGCCGTTGCCTAAACAGCTGTCGTGCATTGACAATTTCTAATCCGTGCTACTTGTCTATACGACGAAAAGAGGAGGCATAAATGACCGGAGTTTTCAAGGCGATAACAATCGCATCATTGGCACTTGCCGCGCCCGCTTTTGCAGGCGGGGATGCGGATAAGGGCGCAAAAGTTTTTAAGAAATGCAAATCCTGCCATATGATTCAAGATGACGCGGGAAATAACATCGTCAAGGGCGGGAAAACGGGCCCGAACCTCTATGGCGTGTCTGGCCGTGTAGCAGGAAGCCTGGATGGGTTTCGCTACGGCAAGTCGCTTAAATCTGTAGCCGAGTCAGGCTTGGCTTGGAGCGAGGAAGAATTTGTATCTTACGTGGCCGATCCGAAAAAATGGCTGCAAAAAACGCTGGATGACAAAAAAGCGAAATCAAAAATGTCATTCAAATTGAAAAAAGAAAAAGACGCGGCCAATGTTTGGGCCTATCTGGTTTCTGTGGGGCCGTCTTAAGCAAGACGCCTGAATATTTTGATATTATTACGCGCTGGTCTGTGAAAGAGCAGCGCGTTTTTGTTTGAAGAAAGCGCTTAAAAGTCCTGCAACCTTTTGTGGATCCTCTTCATGCGCCAAATGTCCTAGACCGTTCAGCTCATGATATGCGGTGTTGCGCATCCGCTCGGCGGTTGCTTTTACATCGGCGCAGGGAACCGTGCGGTCACGCGTGCTGGCGATCAATAGGCAGGGCGTGTCAACGGTGTTGAGCTGTGCTAAAAGCCGATCTAAATTCCATTGTGACATCATTAAAATAGTGCCCTTCACATGCGTCTTATCGCTAAAAAGCTTTTGATATAGGTTGATTTGATCTTCCGCCAAATCAGACCCGGTGCCTGATAAAATCTGTCGCACACGCGATTTGCTTTTTGCCAACCCTGCCAGATAGCGCGGCGTAAGCGGGTTTAAGGCCATCATTTTAGCCATCATTGGAAACATCACCCCGGCCAATCCAGGAAATTTGCTCAAGGCGGGGTTCAGGCCCACGACGCCTTTGAGGGGAAGAGATTTTGACATTTCGAGCGCCAAAGCCGCGCCCGCGGAATGTCCAACGATAAAATCCGGCTGAAACTGTAGGGTTTGGCACAGGGTCAGCAGGTCCTGCGCCATATAGGTGAGGCTGCTGCGCTGGCCTGTGCTTATTTTGGTCAGGCCATGGCCGGGTAAATCAACCAATGTTGCTGCGATATCATGTTGCAAAAGCGGCATTAACGGCGCCCAACTATGGGTCGAGGCACCGGTGCCATGCAAAAACAGCACCTTTGGCCCATTGCCTCCAAGCCTTTGGATATGCCAGTGATGCGGCCCTGCGCGCAGTTGCTCTGAGGCCTGGGCGAAAGGCCAGTTTGCTCTATTGCGCGCGCCCTCGATCAATTGTCCAAAACCCGATGCACAGTCTGGCTTAGGCCATGGGCGTCTGCGCGGGGCATCGGATAATACTCGGCGCGTAAGGTCTGCGCCAAATCTGCAAGGGCTGCGTTCGGGCTACGCGCGACATCCATCACCACTGATTTGATTCCCAAACCAGAGATCCACCCGGCCATTAAGGCGGCATCTTCCGCTGCTTTCTGGCGGTTTGCAGAACCGTCCAAACTGATATTTGCCCGTCCATCGGTGAGCAGAGCCAAGACGGGTGTTTTGCCTTGGCTGAGCGCTTTTTGCGCCAAAACACCGGCGGCTTGCAAGCCGCCTGCCAATGGCGTTCCCCCCCCGCCGGGCAGCGCTGATAAACGGCGTTTGGTTTGCACAAGCGAGCGAGTCGGGGGCAACATCAAATCCCCTGAGGCGCCGCGAAAAGCGATTAAGGCAACGTAATCGCGCCGCGCATAGGCTTCTGCCAGCAGCAGCTCAACGGCGCCTTTGGCCTCTGCCAAGCGCGCCATCGCCGCAGAGCCAGAGGCATCTACGATAAAAATAACCAATCGCTCTGCACGCTGTTCATAGCGCTTAAGGTGAATATCGTTTGGGAATATCGTAATTCTCGATTGCTGCGGTTTGCGCGCTGCGCGCAGCTTTTGCCAAGGGGCTGCGCTGCGCAAAGTCGCGATCACATCTACGCGGCTTTGTCCGTCTAAACGCCCTGGCCGTGAGGGTGCGGGGCGCCCTCTGGCTTTTGATTTACGGCTCTGCCCAGCGCCGGTGCCAGCGGCGCTGCGCTGTGCCCCTGCGGAGGCAAGCCTGCCCAGAAAATCTGGAGGAAGTAGGGCTTTGACAGCCTCGATTAACAGCTCTTGGGGCAGTTCGGACAGGTCGGTATGCTGGGCGCTCTCGGCCTCGTCTTGAGAGTCGTCTTGCTCAGGCTCTGGGGCCTGTTCGGGCGGGGCCTCTGGCGTTTCCGGCACCAGTGTTGCGCGGCTGGGATAGATCAAAGCGACAGCGATTTCTATATCTTCCGCGCTGAGCGCGCTGCGCCCTGCAAGCGCCGCATGGGTGCGCGCGCATGTCAAAGCAAACTGCGCAGCGCGGGCCGAGTGAATTCCAAACCGTGCCGCTAAATCGACCAAAGTGGCAATATCTTCGGGGCGGGCGCTGACTACGGCCAACGGCTCCTTTGGCGCGGGCTCAAACTTTACCACCTCAAGATCAGCCAGCGAGACATCTTCCAGATCCACCCAAAATCCCACCCGGTCTTTCAGCGCCTGGGGGGCGGTTTCCTCATCTGTACCCTCGTCGAAGACGATCAGCGGAGCGATGCGACCGTCATCCAAGGCTTGCCCAAGTTTTGCCGCTAACGCGCCATCGCAGCGCTCTGCCATGCAGAGCTGCGCCCAAGCTGAACGCGCCAAAAGCCCCTGTGCATAAACCAATTTTTGTTGCTGTAGCGTTTGTACAAGATCCAAGCCGCCGAACAATTGCTCATCGCTCATAATGGGATAGATTTTGTATAATGCAGGGGCTGTATTTTGGATAATCTCGATTAGCCGGTCGCGTATGGGCCCGCTGCGGGCGCGAATGACAAGGCCTTTCAAGCCGGTTGGGTTGGCGCTCAGCAGCCGCAATGCCAAAAGGGTTTTCACCCAGCTATCTAACCCTTGGGTCACCCCAAAACATCCTCGACAACGCGTGCAACGCGCGCGCTCGAACCGGCTTCATCCAACGGATCACGGCGTAAGCGGTGGCTTAGGGCCAAAGGCGCCACGGCTTTTAAATGCGCGCGCTGGATGCTGGTTTGCCCCTCATAAGCTGCCAGGGCGCGGCTGGCGCGCAGCAAGGTTAATTCTCCGCGCAGGCCATCGGCGCCAAGCGCCAAACATAATTCGGCGCAATCGCGCAGCACAGCTTTGGTTTTTTTGATTTTTGCCAAAGCGGCCCGCGCGTCGGTAATCGCTGCGCGCACGTTCAGCTCTTCGGGTTTCCATTTGCTAAGAAAGCGTTTTGGATTTTGATCAAACGCGTCTCTGCGCTCGATTACGGCAATGCGTTCATCGATGGTTTTTGGCGAAGTCACTTCGACTGACAAGCCAAAGCGATCAAGCAGTTGTGGCCGCAATTCGCCCTCTTCTGGATTGCCCGACCCCACCAGAACGAACCGCGCCGGATGCCGGATTGAAAGCCCTTCCCGCTCAACCAGATTCTCGCCCGACTGTGCGACATCAAGCAACAAATCGACGATGTGGTCTTCCAACAGATTGACCTCATCAATATATAAATACCCGCGGTTGGCTTGCGCCAAAAGCCCGGGTTGAAAAGCTTTTTCGCCCTGCGTTAGGGCGCGTTCGATATCTAGCGCGCCGGTAACCCGATCTTCTGAAACGCCAAGCGGCAGATCGATCACGGGGGTTGCGCGTTGATGCGGTTCAAAGCGGGTTAATTCCGCCCATTCTGGCACATCTTTTTTGGTTTCTGCGTTGATTGGGCAGCCCTTAATGGCGGTGATTTGCGGCAAAAGAGCTGCTAGTGCACGCACGGCTGTGGATTTTCCGGTGCCACGATCCCCAAAGACCAGAACGCCGCCGATTTTGGGATCGACCGCGGTGAGAATCATTGCCAGTTTCATATTGTCCTGCCCGACAATCGCGGCAAATGGGAAGGCGTCAGTCATTGCGTGTCTTTCATTTTAAGGGGGTCTTGGCCCATCCAGCAGCCTTGGCTGTCCAGAACTGCAAAACGGGCATAAAGCTCTTCTTTGAACCACAGCCCTTTGCGCACTGCAGAGATCGCTTTGGCATGTGGGCCATCATGGCGCGCAAATTCCGCCATGCTTTGCGTTGAGGGCCAAATTGAAAAAGTAATTTGATGTAAAAACGGCACTTCACCAATGCCAATTTTGAACAAGACATCATTATTTTGGCCGATGACATTGCTGATATCGGGCACCCGATCCCAAAATTGCAGTGCAACGCGGGGTTTGATCGTGGCGCGCGTCAAGGCCGCTATAGGCCCATCTTGGCCGGTATGATCTGCGGAAAATGGTGTTTCGCCCGACCACGCGCCGCGCGCAGATGAGGGGCCCAGATAAACCGTCCAGCTTTCGCTAGAGCGTTTGCGATAGCGGTGAAAAATGCTGGCCCGCGCAATATTGGCTTGCGCCGTTTGCAAATCGGGCCAAACGCATAGAATCGCATAAACCGCAGTATTGGGTTTCGGGGTAAACCCTTCGCCCGTGCCCGATCCGCAAAGCTTCCAAAAACTGGCATCGCTCAAGCGCCGCATCGATAGCCGCGCAAGCCCCATCATCACGAACGCCCAGAGGCGCGCAGGCGTTGATTGGAATCTGAAGAAGCTGAGCGTAACGGCTTGAATGTTCTTCCCTTTCTGCGGCTAAGTCAGAATGCTTATTCGGATATAAAATCATATCAAGCTTTAGTTGTAAATCAAACTAGACAGTTGTACTGTATGAAAATGATGACAACTGTCGACCCTAAGCTTCTGGTTGCGGCCGAGCAAAGCACCGCCCCGCGCGCCGTTGTCATCGGCGCTGGGCTGGGCGGGTTAAGCGCGGCTATGCGTTTGGGGGCCAAAGGCTATCGGGTAACCGTTTTAGACAGGCTGGACCGGCTGGGCGGGCGCGGATCTTCGATCACGCAAAATGGCCATCGCTTTGATCTGGGGCCCACCATCGTGACCGTTCCTAACGTGTTTCGTGATCTTTGGGCTGATTGCGGGCGGGTCTTTGAGGATGAGGTCGATCTGCGCCCTGTAGACCCGTATTATGAGATACGCTGGCCCGATGGCAGCAGGTTCCAAGTGCGTCAAGATGAAGCCAAAATGCTGGCTGAAGTTACGCGGTTATTTCCCAATGATGTGAAGGGCTATCAAAAATTTTTGAAAGACAGCGAAGCCCGCTATCACTTTGGCTTTGAGGGGATGGGCCGCAAGCCGATGAACCGGCTGTGGGATTTGATCAAGGAATTGCCAGGGTTTGCCGCCCTTCGGGCCGATCAATCCGTCTATGCCCATGCTGCCAAGCGGGTCCGGGATCCAAAATTGCGCATGGCCTTATCCTTCCACCCGCTGTTTATCGGCGGTGATCCGGTGAATGTGACTTCGATGTATATTCTTGTGTCATATTTGGAAAAAGCTTTCGGGGTTCACTACGCGATGGGTGGGGTGCAAGCGATCGCTGATGCGATGGGGCACGTGATTGAAGATCAGGGTGGGTGTATTCGGCTGGGTGAAGAGATTGAAGAGATCCTTTGCAAGCAGAAGGTTGTGCGGGGCGTGCGCACCAAATCTGGCGATGTAATCACGGCGGATATTGTGGTGTCAAATGCGGATCCGGGCCATACTTATGATCACTTGTTGCGCGGCATAGAAAAGCGCCGCTGGACGCCTGAAAGGCTGCGCCGCGCGCGCTGGTCGATGGGGCTGTTTGTTTGGTATTTCGGCACCAAGGGCACCGCGGGTAAATGGGCTGATGTGGGGCATCATACAATATTAAATGGCCCTCGATATCGCGGTTTGCTGAAGGATATTTTTCAAAAGCGGCATTTGGCCGATGACATGTCGATCTATTTGCACCGTCCCTCGGTTACAGATCCCAGCGTTGCGCCGCTCGGTGATGATACGTTCTACGCTTTATCGCCCGTGCCTAATCTGGTGGGCTCGGAGTCGGTGGATTGGCAAAAGGCCTGCGCGTCATACCGGCAGAAAGTGGAAGATGTGTTGCATAACCAGCTATTGCCAGGCTTTGCCGACCATCTCTCAGCTTCTGAAATTTTTACCCCCGAAACGTTTCAAAGCCGCTATCTAAGCCCGCATGGTGCTGGGTTTTCGCTAGAGCCGCGGATTTTTCAATCGGCTTGGTTTCGCCCGCATAATATCAGCGAAGAAATCCACGGATTATTTTTGGTGGGGGCCGGCACGCATCCGGGTGCGGGGCTTCCCAGCGTGGTCACCTCATCAGAAGTGCTAAATCATTTGGTTCCAGAGGCGCAGTATTGGAAGGCTTATCATGATTGATCCCAAAGATCTTGCATATTGTGAAGAGGCGATTCGGCATGGCTCGTTATCCTTTCACGCAGCGTCTAAAGTTTTGCCCAAAAAGGTCCGCGACCCGGCTTTGGCGCTTTATGCGTTTTGCCGCCTTGCTGATGATGAGGTGGATTTGCAGGCCGATAAAGCACCGGCGGTTTTGGCCTTGGAAGAGCGGATGGATGCCGCCTATGCGGGGCGGCCCCGAAACACGCCAATGGACCGTGCCTTTGCCCAAATGGTAGAAGATTTTAACATGCCGCGCGCCTTGCCTGAGGCCCTGCTGGAAGGGTTGGCTTGGGATGCAATGGATAAGCGCTATCACAGTCTGTCGGATGTGATTTCTTATTCGGCCCGCGTGGCGTCAGCGGTTGGCGCAATGATGTGCGTTTTGATGAAAATACGCGAACCAAACGCGTTGGCGCGGGCGTGTGATCTGGGGGTTGCCATGCAGCTGACCAATATCGCCCGTGACGTGGGCGAAGATGCGTTAGAGCGGCGGATTTATCTACCGCTGGATTGGATGCAAGAGGCCGGCCTTGAGGTTGACGCGTTTTTCGACAATCCGCGCCCCACCAAAGCGGTGCGGCAAATGGTGCGGCGCCTTTTGATGGAAAGCAATCGGCTTTATTACCGTTCGGAGGCGGGCATCAGCAAATTACCCTTGGGATCACGCACAGGTATTTATGCCGCACGCTATATTTACGCAGGAATTGGCAGTGAAGTTCAGGCGCTGGGCTATGAAACAATCACGCAGCGCGCGCATACGAATAAGCTGCAGAAACTGGGGTGGTTGGCGCGTTCAATCTTAAGCACTGGGGTCAGCATTGCGATGCCGCAATCGGCGGTGCTTTACGCCAAACCCCTACCAGAAGTGCAATTTTTGGTCGATGCTGCCGCAGAGCAGGCGTCTGGCAAGCGCGATTGGAGCGATAAAATCATTCTGGCAATGCAGCAATTGCGCGAGGGCGATATCGCCAAAAACAGCAGCTTGATCCGTTAAACCCTTTACACGAGAGACCCAGAGATGGATTGGATGATGTTTCTAATATTTTTGGTTGCGTGTTTTGCGGCTGGCGCAACCGGGGGCTTGTTTCCCCCCGGTGCCTGGTACCAACAATTGAAAAAACCCAGCTGGACGCCCCCCAATTGGTTGTTCCCAGTGGCATGGACGAGCTTGTATTTATGCATGTCTGTGGCCGGCGCACGCGTTGCGGGCTTGCCGGAAAACGGATTTGCCATGGCATTTTGGAGCTTGCAGATTGCCTTGAATGCGCTGTGGACGCCCGTGTTCTTTGGTCTTAGGAATTTACGCTTGGGTTTGCTCGTGCTGATCGGCCTTTGGCTTTCGGTGGCGGCTTGTTTGATATCACTTTGGCAGGTTGATACGCTCTCTGGGCTGCTGTTCCTTCCCTATTTGGCTTGGGTAAGCGTGGCCGGAGCGTTGAATGCGAGCGTTTTAAACCTGAATCCGGAGCAACGCCCGATCAGTCTTAATCAAATTTCCAATTAGCACGGCGGGGAACCCGCACGGCCAACATAGGTTTGATCAGCGGACTTCGGAACCGAACCAAATCCAAAGCTTCATGCACGCCAACCGTTTCCATGCCGTTGATCTTGGTTTTTACCGCTGAGCGGCTGTAAAATGGAGCATCCAGCATGTTTTTGACTTGTTTGGGCTGGTATCCCGCATCCGCGCGGGTTTCGCGGGCAACCGCCCAAAGGCTGCGGGGTAGGCGCGCTTTGGGGGGCATCGGCGTGTCGACCAGCGCACCCTCGCGGTTAAACGTGACCGCTTGCTCTAACACGCTGCCATCTAAGCGGGTGGCATCGTAAAAGCAGGTGCTGCCTTGCTGCGTTGGAAATCGGCCCCACGTCCAATATGAAAAATCTTCTTCTAAGGCGCGCGTGCCGAAATTGGCATCGAAATATCCATGGCCATCCCATTGCCACCCCTCTCCGTTCAGGTCGACTTTAATATGCGAAGTGGGCGCAAATGGCCGCCATATATGCGCGCCATCGCTGGTAAGCGCCAATTCTTGATCGGTGATTGCGCTGGGCGTGAGCGTGATGCGTCCGCGCACGCGTGAAATAATCGGTGGGCCGCTGATTTCATCAATCTCGATGATCAATTTGCCATCTTCCCAGCGCAGGCTTGAAGGTCCCACTTCGAAACGATCTTCGCTTTGCCGCAAAGCGCTGCGCCCCCGGTCGGTCATCGTGAAGCGCCCGCCTGGTCCATAGGTCGCGACATTGATGCAGACGTTGTTTTCAGGGTCTTTACGACCCGACCAGCGATACCAAGGCGAAAAAACCGAGCCTATGAATCCGATGACTGAAACCGCGCGCTGCGCAGTTCGATCGACTCCGTCGATATACCACCATGCATATCCATTTGGGGGGACGATGAGGTTGAAGTTAGGTCTTTGATGATCGCCTCGGCCGCGTGCCGCGCGGAGAGGGTTGCCATCGGCACCCCCGCCCCCGGATGGGCTCCGCCCCCGGCCAGATACAGACCTTGAATCTGCGTTCGCGTTGTTGGCCGCCGGAAGGCTGCCGTCAGACCATGTGGGCTCTGCCCGTAAAGCGAGCCGTCCGAGGCTGGGAACATGCTGGCGAAATCCGCTGGTGTCGTCAGCGCCTCTTCCTTTGGAAGCGGCGAGAAGGTCAGACCGAACCTGCCCAGCGTGTCGAAAGTGCGTGTCCGACATGTTTCAAACTCCTTCTCCAGCGTTTGCGCCCCGTAAACAGGGGCCGCGTTTAGGATAATCTCAAAGCGCTCTGTTTTGGGATAGGGGGCGTTTTGGCCGCGATCTTGGGCGCAGATATAGATCGTTGGATCAACGGGCATTTGACCTTCGGCAAGATCGTCAAATTCGGATTTTGAACTCTGCCCAAAGAATACGTTGTGATGAATCAAATCAGGGCCGGTTAATTCCGCCGCAAAGCTCCAGACGCGGGCCGAAAAGCTGCGCTTGTCTTTCAGCGTTTGTGGGGCGATTTTCTGGCAGTCTGGGCCCATCGCGCCCGTGGCCAATGCGCGGGGATCTCCATTGAACACAACCGCATCTGCGCTGATATTTTCGCCGTTTTCCAGCGTCACGCCAATCACTTTTTCATCCTTTGTCAAAATCCGGCTGACATGACTGTTATAATGAAAAATGGCGCCGCGGTTTTCGCTTAGCTCTACCAGTTTCTTGGCCAATTTATGCATGCCGCCCTTAACCGCCCACACGCCATTTGCTTCGGCCTGCCAAATCAAAGATAGTAAGCTGGGGGCGGCATAAGGCGATCCGCCAACATAGGTGGCATAGCGGCCAAATAATTGCGCCAAGCGCGGATCGCTGAATTGCTTCTCAAGCATTTTTGATAGGCTGTGCCAAGGGGCCATATCGCTTATCAAAGATGGTTTTTTCACCACCGATTTTATAATTTCGGCTTGGTTGGGCTGTGCCGCGCGCATCATCGGGGCGTCAAAAGCCGTAAAGAGCCGTTGCGTACGCTTAAAAAATTCTTGAAATTCGCCAAAAGCTTTCAGCCCTGCAAATTCATAGATGGCCTCTTGAGAGGCTTCATAATCATCAAATAAATCGAGTGAACTGCCATCTGGCCACCAATGTCGCGCCAGAATTTTTTGCCGAACCAATGTCAGATGATCTTCGATTTGCTCTCCGACAGAGCGAAACAGATCTTCGAAGACTGGCCGCATGGTCAAAACAGTCGGGCCAGCATCTATCGGCCCTGCCACGCTTGACAAACCGCGCATTTTACCACCTGGGCCCGCATGGCGTTCAAGTACAGTGACTGAAAATCCCTGATGCGCCAAACGCAGCGAAGCCGCCAGCCCGGCAATGCCGGCACCAATTACGATCACCTCGCCTTTGGTCCGTTTTGAAATCACTGACAGGTTCATAAAGCAATTGTTGACTCTGAATGCCAAACTGTCCAGTATCATTTACACCAATATGTCAACTAAATGAGACAGTATGGCAAAAAGGAACCATAATGGGCCCTAAAACGCGTATAGAAGCGGCACTGACGGCGGCCGTGAAGCTTAGTCAGGCAAGCTCTGCTCCGCATAAGCTCGCGCATGCGCTTGATTTTGCGTTATTTCCAGGGGGCGCTCGAATCAGGCCAACGATCTTACTTTCGGTGGCTCTGGCCTGCGGAGATGATCGCCCCGATATAAGCGATGCCGCGGCTGCCGGGCTTGAATTGATCCATTGTGCAAGTTTGATTCACGATGATCTGCCCTGTTTTGATGATGCGGATTTGCGCCGTGGAAAGCCTACGGTTCATAAACAGTTTTCAGAGCCTTTAGCGGTGTTAGCTGGCGATAGTTTGATTGTGCTGGCCTTTGAAATTTTGGCCCGGCAAAAACACAACGATCCGTTGAGGGCGATCAATTTGGTGGAAATTTTGGCCAAGCAAACGGGCATGCCCAATGGCATTTGTGCGGGGCAAGGCTGGGAAAGCGAAAGCCGGGTTGATCTGGCCGCTTATCACCGAAGCAAAACCGGTGCATTATTTGTTGCAGCCACGCAAATGGGCGCAGTGGCTGCGGGCCAAGATGCCGAACCTTGGTATGAGCTGGGCGCGCGGATTGGCGAAGCCTTCCAGGTTGCGGATGATTTGCGCGATGTGCTTTGCGACACCGAGGCATTGGGCAAGCCCGCTGGCCAAGATGATCTGCATGGCCGCCCAAACGCGGTTGCAGAGTTTGGTGTTGAGGGCGCCTCAAAACGCTTGAAAGATATATTGGGCGGGGCAATTTCGTCGATACCCTCTTGTCCGGGTGAGGCGCAATTGGCGCAGATGGTCAGCCTGCAGGCTGAGCGCTTGATCCCTGCGTCACGGTCAACTTTTTCGGTGTAACGGATGACAGTGGCCGATCCGATTTTGGCAAAACCAAGCGGTAGAATTGTATTTGCGGGCTTGCCCAATAAAATCTTTGCAAGCCCGAGTTTTCAAAGATTTATCAGTAAGGTACCGATTCTTCGGCGGGTTGCTCGCCAAGAAGGAGAGGCCCTTTTTGATTTGGTCATGGGGTTTGTTCAGTCGCAGGCGCTTTATGCATTGGTGAAGTTGAAAACCTTAGAGCATTTGCTCGATGGCCCGTTGTCGCTGGAAGCGCTGGCGGATCGAGCTTGCGTGCCTATCGCGCGTATGGAAATTTTATTGCAAGCAGGCGTTGCGCTGAAGCTGCTGCGTCGCCACCGGCGCGGGCGCTATGGTTTGGCGCGGCGCGGCGCGGCGCTTTTGGGGGTGCCGGGCTTGGCGCAGATGATCTTGCACCATGATCATTTTTATCAAGATATGGCGGATCCCGTCGCGCTGTTACGCGATCAGGTTGATACAAAGCTGGCGCAATTCTGGCCCTATGTGTTCGGCGCAACCGGCGCTGCTCCGCAATCTGTAACGGATGAATATTCGCGTTTGATGGAGCAGTCGCAGGCGTTGGTGGCGGCGGATACGTTGAAAATGGTGCCGTTGAAGGGCGCAGAAACGCTGCTTGATATCGGGGGCGGTACGGGGGCGTTCTTGGCCCATGTGGCGCGCCAATATCCAGCGCTTAACTTGAATATTTTTGATCTTGCACAAGTTGGACCGGCGGCACAAAACCGGTTGGCGGAGCAAGGGTTAAGCGATCGAATTTCGTTTCATGGGGGCTCTTTTCGTAGTGATCCTTTGCCTTTAGAGGCAGATGTAATCAGTTTAATTCGGGTTCTGTACGATCATTCCGATGAGACTGTGCAGGCACTTTTGAAAAAAACGTATGAGGCTTTACCGGTTGGCGGGCAGTTGATCATTTCAGAGCCGATGGCCGGTGGCGCGGCCCCGACACGCCCGGGTGATGTGTATTTTGCCTTTTACACCATGGCTATGAATACCGGCAAAGCGCGCTCGGTCGCGCAAATATCAGCGCTTTGTCAGGAAGCAGGGTTTGTGGATATCAAAGCGCCAAAAGCCCCGCGCCCGTTTATCACCTCTGCAGTAACGGCACGCAAGTCGCGGTGATTTGTGAATAACTGTCTATTTTAGTTGACACAAAACAATGTAAGTTTAAAATGACAGAAAGGCATATTCTATGGGATATGATTTCTGCTCACGATGCTGACTCGAAACAAAAGGACTTACACGGTTTGGAAACCTCTGCGGTAATCATGCATGGCCCTCGCTCAATCGGGCTCGACTCGCTGGCGCTTAAAGCGCCTGTTGCGGGCGATGTGGTCGTAGAAATATCGCATTCTGGCATTTCCACCGGCACTGAGAAATTATTTTGGTCGGGTGAGATGCCGCCTTTTCCCGGCATGGGGTATCCGTTGGTTCCCGGCTATGAGGCAATGGGTGAAATCGTTGAGGCCACCCCCGAATCGGGGTTAAAAATCGGTGATTATGCCTTTGTTCCAGGGGCCAATTGCTATCAAGAAGCGTTTGGGCTTTTTGGAGGGTCGGCGCGGCGCGTCGTTACTTCTGCAGATCGACTCACCAAGATTGATCCCGGGTTTGGGCCTGAAGGCGCCCTATTGGCCCTTGCGGCCACAGCGCGCCACGCGATGGCGGGTTTGGATAAAAAAGTTCCAGATTTGATCGTTGGCCACGGCGTTTTGGGTCGTTTATTGGCCCGCCTCACGCTCGCAGCTGGCGCCCCCGCCCCGACGGTTTGGGAAATAGATCCGTTACGTCAATCTGGCGCCGAGGGTTATCAGGTGCTGGCCCCGGAAGACGATTCGCGTCGCGATTATCAGGCGATTTATGATGCATCAGGCAATGGCGGCTTGTTGAATGAATTGGTCAGCCGGATCGCAAGGGGCGGCGAGATTGTTTTGGCTGGATTTTACACCGATCCGCTGAGCTTCGCCTTTCCGCCGGCCTTTATGAAAGAGGCCCGGCTTCGGATTGCAGCGGAATGGGCCAAAGAAGATATGTTGGCCACCCGGGCTTTGGTGGAGGGTGGTGCGCTGTCTTTGGGTGGTCTTATCACCCATGCCGCAGGCGCCGAGCGCGCCGATAAAGCCTATCCAACGGCCTTTAATGATCCAGGCTGTTTAAAAATGATATTAGATTGGAAGGATATCGCGTGAAAGACGACGTACCAAATCTGAAGGATTTCGACCGCCGCTTGCGTGAAGAGGCGCATGAGGATCTGGCTGATCTGCAAGCTGCTGAAGAGCAAGGCGAACCCACATCAAAAACCCAGATCATCGCGATCTATGGCAAAGGTGGCATCGGCAAATCTTTCACCCTAGCCAATCTCAGCCATATGATGGCCGAGCAGGGCAAACGTGTTTTGCTGATTGGCTGTGATCCCAAATCAGACACAACCAGCCTGCTTTTTGGGGGCAAAGCCTGCCCGACGATTATTGAAACATCGACCAAAAAGAAATTGGCCGGGGAAGAAGTTCAGATTGGGGATGTCTGTTTCAAGCGTGGCGGGGTGTTCGCGATGGAGTTGGGCGGCCCCGAAGTTGGCCGCGGTTGCGGTGGACGCGGGATTATCCATGGCTTCGAGCTTCTGGAAAAGCTGGGCTTTCATGATTGGGATTTCGATTATGTTCTGCTTGATTTTCTGGGCGATGTGGTCTGCGGTGGCTTTGGTCTGCCAATCGCGCGGGATATGGCGCAAAAAGTTATTCTGGTTGGATCCAACGATCTACAATCGCTTTATGTGGCCAATAATGTCTGCTCGGCGGTGGAATATTTCCGTAAGCTAGGCGGTAATGTTGGCGTGGCCGGTTTGGTAATCAACAAGGATGATGGCACCGGTGAAGCCGCTGCCTTTGCCAAATCAGTCGATATTCCGGTCCTTGCGGCGATTCCTCAAGATGATGATTTGCGCAAGAAATCTGCCAATTACCAAATCGTTGGAACGGCGCAAAGCCCGTGGGGCGCCTTGTTTGCTGAATTGGCAGATGCCGTTTCGATCGCGCCGCCGGTACGCCCTGCCCCGTTGGATCAAGATGGGCTTTTGAACTTGTTCGACAGCAAGGATACGGGCGGCGATTACGTTCTGGTGCCCGCCACAGATATCGATATGCGCGGTAAAAATGCCGAGCCTAAAGAATCGCTTGAAGTTGTCTATGATGAGGCGTGATGGATGAGTGACGAAGTCACATATGATGCGGCTTCACAGGTTGAAGTGATCAAAGGTCATCCGCGCGATGAGGCGGCTGAAGCCTCTGTTATGCCAGCTGATGGTCTGGGATGTCATTCTGGATCTGAAATGAAAAAGGCGGCTGAATTGTCGGGGAATTCTGAATTGCTCGCGCAATTCGCCAAGGATTATCCGCAAGGTCCGCATGATAAACCGCAATCCATGTGCCCGGCTTTTGGCTCCTTGCGCGTTGGCCTGCGGATGCGCCGCGTGGCCACTGTGCTCTCTGGTTCGGCTTGCTGCGTCTATGGCTTGACCTTTGTTAGCCATTTCTATGGGGCGCGACGTTCGGTTGGCTATGTGCCGTTTAATTCGGAAACCTTGGTTACGGGCAAGCTGTTTGAGGATATCCGCGATTCGGTTCACGAATTGGCCGACCCCGATCTTTACGATGCGATCGTTGTCACAAATCTTTGCGTGCCGACCGCCAGCGGCGTGCCGTTGCGCTTGTTGCCCGATGAAATAAATGGCGTGCGGATCGTGGGTATCGATGTGCCCGGCTTTGGGATCCCAACGCATGCCGAGGCGAAAGATGTTTTGGCCGGTGCGATGTTGAATTATGCGCGCAAAGAAATTGAAGCGGGGCCTGTGGCGGCGCCGCTGGGTGGCAAATCGGATCGCCCTACGGTGAGTTTGCTCGGAGAAATGTTCCCCGCTGATCCGGTGATGATTGGTGCGATGCTGGCTCCGATGGGGCTTGCAGCCGGGCCCGTGGTGCCCACCCGTGAATGGCGCGAGCTCTATTCGGCGCTGGATTGTGGCGCTGTTGCGGCGATCCATCCGTTTTACACCGCGGCGATACGCGAATTTGAAGCGGCCGGCCGCCCTATTCTGGGCAGCGCCCCCGTGGGTTATGACGGCACAGCGGCTTGGATGGCGGGTATTGGTGATATTTTTGGTCTGGCCGCAGATCAAGTGGCCGCGGCCCAAAATGCCTTTCTGCCTGCGATCAAAGGCGCGCTTGCCGCCAAGCCAATCACCGGACGGATTACCCTATCGGGTTATGAGGGCAGCGAATTGCTGGTCGCGCGCTTGTTGATCGAAAGCGGCGCTGAAATTCCATATGTCGGCACCGCCTGCCCCAAAACGCCGTGGTCGGCCGAAGATGCGGCTTGGCTTGAGGCAAAAGGGGTTCAGGTAAAATTCCGTGCATCGCTGGAAGATGATTGCGCGGCGATGGAGGCGTTCCAGCCCAATTTGGCGATCGGCACCACCCCGGTGGTTCAAAAGGCCAAAGAACTGGCTATTCCGGGGCTTTACTTCACCAATTTGATTTCTGCGCGCCCCTTGATGGGCCCTGCCGGGGCAGGATCGCTGGCAGAAGTGGTGAACGCGGCGATTGCCGGAAAAGAGCGTATGGATAAGATGCGTGACTTTTTTGAAGGCGTTGGCGAGGGGGATACCGCGGGCGTTTGGGAAGGGGCCCCAAATCTGCGCCCCGATTTTCGCGCCGCACATCAGAAAAAGCTTGATAAAATGGCGCGCGCCGCCAAAGCGCAGGAGATGATCTGATGCTGATTCAGGATCATGACAGAGCGGGTGGATATTGGGGCGCAATCTATGCATTTTGCGCCGTCAAAGGCCTGCAATGCGTGATCGATGGGCCCGTGGGCTGTGAAAATCTGCCCGTGACCTCAGTGCTGCATTACACAGATGCGTTGCCGCCGCATGAATTGCCCATCGTGGTGACGGGTTTGGGCGAAGAAGAACTGGGCCGCGATGGCACGGAAGGTGCGATGAAGCGCGCTTGGGGAACGCTTGATCCAGCTTTGCCCGCAGTGGTGGTGACAGGGTCAATTGCCGAAATGATCGGCGGTGGTGTCACCCCAATGGGCACCAATATTCAGCGGTTTTTGCCACGTACAATTGATGAAGATCAATGGGAAGCGGCAGATCGAGCCATGACATGGATTTTCACCGAATTTGGCATGACCAAAGGCCGTATGCCGCGTGAGAAAAAGCGCGAAGATGGCGCCAAGCCGCGGATCAATATTTTGGGCCCGATGTATGGCACGTTTAACATGCCCAGTGATTTGGCCGAGATCCGCCGTTTGGCAGAGGGTATTGGCGCCGAAGTGAATATGGTGATGCCGCTTGGCGCGCATGTGGCTGAAATGCGCGATTTGGTGAATGCGGATGTGAATATTTGTATGTATCGCGAATTTGGCCGCGGCTTATGCGAAGTGCTTGGGAAGCCCTATTTGCAAGCGCCGATTGGGGTAGAAAGCACCACGCTGTTCCTGCGCAAATTGGGCGAGCTTTTGGAATTGGATCCCGAGCCGTTTATCGAACAGGAAAAGCATTCCACGATCAAGCCAGTTTGGGATTTATGGCGCTCGGTGACGCAGGATTTCTTTGCTACAGCTGGGTTCGCAATCGTGGCTAATGAAACCTATGCGCGCGGAATTCGCAATTATTTAGAGGGTGATTTAGGATTGCCCTGCGCCTTTGCCGTGGCCCGCTCGCGGGGCAGCAAGACCAATAATAACGAGGTGCGCGCGCTGATGGCGCAAAAACGCCCCTTGATTGTTTTGGGCAGCATCAATGAAAAAATGTATTTGGCAGAATTAAAAGGCGGCCATGGGCCCAGCCCAGCCTTTATTCCGGCATCTTTTCCCGGCGCGGCGATCCGGCGCGCTACGGGTACGCCGATGATGGGCTATGCCGGTGCGACCTATTTGCTGCAAGAAGTCTGCAACGGGTTGTTTGATGCGCTGTTTCATATTTTGCCTCTGGGCAGTGAAATGGACAGCGCGGAGGCCACCCCCACCACCTTACGCCGTGATTTCCCTTGGGATGCCGATGCGCAGAACGCGCTGGATCGCATCGTTGAACAACATCCGATTTTAACCCGTATTTCCGCAGCAAAAACATTGCGGGATGCCGCCGAAAAAGCGGCGCTTGCGCAAGGCGCTGAGCGGGTTGTGATCGAAACTGTATTGGCACTCGACCCCTCTGGGTCGGCTGTAACTTAGAAAGGACCGACAGATGACGGACTTTACTTCAAACGTTCCCAAAGCGCGCAGCACAACGCGGCGCAGCTCGGAATTCATGATTTACTTCAGCCTCATTTTTGTTTTGGCAATCCCCTTTGCCACGGCAGCTTGGGTGCTGGATGTGATCCGCAAACAGACATTGATGCTGCATGGGCCGCTTGCGCGTGCCTGGGCTGAGGCTGATCGGATCACACCACTAATTTTCTCGGCCTGAAAGGGTTGGGAAGACGAAACTGACCCCTCTTTTGAGGGGGCAGGACCCGGCGGGGTGAAAGCCCCAAAGGACCCGGCCGCAGGGGCACTGCGGCGTCGGCTTAACATTCCGGAGGAAAGTTCATGGCTGATAGAAGTGACCTGTCGTTTACAGGTTTAACAGACGAGCAAGCTCAAGAGCTTCACTCAGTATATCTGAGTGGTATGTGGTTATTCGTTGCCGTAGCTGTGGTTGCCCACATTGCTACGTTCATCGTGTTTCCGTGGTTTTGAGGAGGATTGAATAATGGCTAAGTTTTACAAAATCTGGCTCGTTTTTGATCCACGTCGTGTCTTTGTAGCGCAGGGTGTTTTCCTGTTCCTACTGGCCGCGATGATCCATTTGGTGCTGCTCAGCACGGATGGCTTCAACTGGTTCGAAATAGCAGCTGCTGCAAATTAATTGGCTGATGGCTCTTTATTAAGGGCCATCGGACAGTTTTCACAAAAGACAGTGGCGGGCGATCCCTTTTGGGATCGGCCGCGGCTAGTCAAATTCACAGAAGGCGGCCATCGCAGGTGCGAAAGGCCGGTAAGAGCGGAGAAATTAGATGGCATTGCTCAGCTTCGAAAGAAAGTATCGCGTCCGAGGAGGGACGTTGATCGGGGGCGATCTGTTCGACTTTTGGGTGGGGCCTTTTTATGTAGGCTTCTTCGGGGTCACGACAGCATTTTTTGCCCTGTTGGGAACCGTGCTGATCTTCTGGGGGGCCTCACAGCAAGGCACGTTTAACCCTTGGTTGATCAATATTGCACCTCCTGATTTGAAATATGGATTGGGTCTGGCCCCGTTGCTTGAGGGCGGCTTGTGGCAGATTATCACGATGTGTGCGGTCTGCGCCTTTATCAGTTGGGCGCTGCGTGAAGTCGAGATTTGTCGAAAGCTTGGCATGGGGTATCATGTGCCCTTTGCGTTTAGCTTTGCAATTCTTGCCTATATGACTTTGGTCGTATTTCGGCCTTTATTAATGGGCGCTTGGGGGCATGGGTTCCCTTATGGGATTTTCAGCCACCTCGATTGGGTCAGCAATACTGGCTATGCATATTTACACTTTCATTATAATCCAGCCCATATGCTGGCGGTAACCTTATTCTTTACCACCACGCTGGCGTTGGCATTGCATGGCGGTTTGATCCTGAGCGCGGCCAATCCTGAAAAAGGCCAAGAAGCGATGGGCCCGGATCACGAAGATACGTTCTTTCGCGATCTTATCGGGTATTCGATTGGCACGTTGGGGATTCACCGGCTTGGATTTTTACTGGCGATTAACGCGGTTTTCTTTTCCGCCGTTTGTATCATTATTTCTGGCCCGGTCTGGACAAAAGGCTGGCCTGAATGGTGGAACTGGTGGCTTGAATTGCCGATTTGGCCATCACAGGTGGGGATGTAATCATGATTGAATATCAGAACATATTCACCCAAGTGCAAGTTCGCGGTCCTGCGGAGATGGGCTTGGATAATGAAGCGGGCACGATGGCGGCCGAGCGGATGGGAACCCCTTGGTTTTCCAATCTGGCCGGTTGGATCGGAAACGCGCAGCTTGGCCCGGTTTATTTGGGCTGGACGGGTATGATCGGTCTGGCAACAGGCTTGGCCTGGTTCTTCATCGTTGGTATTAGCATGTTGGCGCAGGTGGATTGGTCTTTGCCAGAGTTCCTGCGGCAGGGTTTCTGGCTGGCGCTAGAACCTCCGGGCCCCGAGCACGGGCTCAGCATGCCACCATTGAATGATGGAGGGCTTTATATCATCGCCTCCTTCTTCTTGCTGGTTTCGGTTTGCACGTGGTGGATGCGTACCTATCTTTTGGCGCAAGAGCAAAAGATGGGCAAACATGTGGCTTGGGCCTTCGCCAGTGCGATTTGGTTGTTCTTGGTGCTTGGCTTGTTCCGGCCCGTCCTGATGGGCAGCTGGTCTGAAGCTGTGCCTTATGGCATCTTCCCGCATCTCGATTGGACCACTGCGTTCTCAATTCGTTATGGCAACCTTTATTATAACCCCTTCCATTGTCTGTCGATTGTCTTCCTCTATGGCTCGGTTCTGCTGTTCGCCATGCATGGGGCGACCATTCTGGCGGTGACCCGTTTCGGCGGCGATCGCGAGCTTGAGCAGATTTATGATCGTGGCACCGCCTCTGAGCGTGCAGCCCTTTTCTGGCGCTGGACGATGGGCTTTAACGCGACCATGGAGGGTATTCACCGCTGGGCATGGTGGTTTGCAGTGCTCACCCCGATCACGGGTGGTATTGGGATCCTTCTCACCGGCACGGTTGTCGATAACTGGTTCATCTGGGCACAAGAGCATAACTTTGCGCCTATGTATGACGGCTCGTATGGCTATGACAGCTATGGCTCATACGAAGCCTTTATAGGCAAGGAGTGATAGCATGCTTCCGAATTGGTTTAACAAATGGAATCGCGAGAACCCGAAAGATGTATTTGGGCCTGGCATTCTGGTTGGCGCCTTAGGCGGGGCTGTTTTTGTAGCGATCATGATCGTGGCCTGGGGGCAACCCTATGCCACGGACAGTCTGCAAACCGGGCCGCGCGGCACGGGTATGTCAGTGCCGGAATTTAAAGCCGAACTGGCTATTCCGGATCCTGATATTGCCGAGCTGATCGAGGATGAGCCTTATATCCCTGAGGCTGGCGATGCGCTGGCAAAAGACATCTATGAAAACGTGCAAGTGTTGGGGGATGTCACAGAGGATAACTTCAACCGGGTGATGGCGGCGATGACCCGCTGGGTAGCGCCCGAAGAAGGCTGCGCTTATTGTCACGGGGATGGCGATGTCGAAACCTATGGTGAAGATACACTCTACACCAAAGTTGTGGCCCGCCGGATGATCCAAATGACCCAGAATATCAACGAAAACTGGGATGGTCATGTCAACGCCAATAAAGAAGTTGGTGTGACCTGCATGACCTGTCACCGGGGACAAAATGTCCCCAGCGATATTTGGTTCAAAGTGACGCCGGTCAACGCGTCTACTGCGGGATGGTCGTCGAACCAGAACCGGGTCACGCCGCTCAGCCAATACAGCTCTTTGCCCTCTGATGCGCTTGAGAAGTATTTGGTAGATGGGGAAGTGATTGGCGTGCACAGTCTGGAAAGCCGGAGCGATGAAGACATCACCGATCCGGATGTAGCGGGCATTCAGAATGCAGAACGCACCTATGCGCTGATGAATTATGTCAGCAATTCTTTGGGTGTGAACTGTGTCTTCTGCCACAATACGCGGGCGTTCTATGATCCCGAGCAAGTGACGCCGCAATGGGGCACGGAATCGCTGGGTATCGGAATGGTTCAGGAAATGAACACCGAGTATCTGATCCCATTGGGCGATACTTATCCTGAGAACCGCCTTGGTCCTTTGCATGGGGATGCGCCAAAAGCGGCGTGTAAAACCTGTCACAAAGGCTATCAACAGCCGCTGCAGGGCACCAATGTGATCCAATACTGGCCCGAGCTCGCGACCACGGGCACGCCGGTTTACGAATAGGATCGCGGGCGGTACTGCCGCCCCGATCCCCGCCAGATTTGACCCATTTTCCCGTGGGTCAAATACGGGGTCTCCACACCCCGGTTCCCATCCTGTTGGCTACAGGAGACTGGCGTCACATTCAGGGTCTCCTTGAATGTGACGCTTTTTCCCTCGCTTAGGAGGCGCGCCTGATGCAATATTCTGATCTTCCCATGCTCGAGCGAATTGCAGGCCCTGCAGATCTAAAAGGTCTAAGCGATCCAGAGCTCACCCAATTGGCGCATGAGCTGCGCAGCGAGGTTGTTTCGGCCGTGTCCGAAACCGGCGGCCATTTGGGCTCTTCGCTGGGGGTTGTCGAATTGAGCGTGGCGATCCACGCGGTGTTTAACACGCCGCATGATAAATTGATCTGGGATGTTGGGCATCAATGTTACCCGCATAAGATTCTTACCGGCCGGCGCGACCGCATCCGCAGTTTGCGGCAAAAAGACGGGCTAAGCGGCTTTACCAAACGCAGCGAAAGCGAGTTTGATCCCTTTGGCGCTGCGCATAGCTCAACCTCAATTTCTGCAGCGCTGGGCTTTGCCGTGGGCCGCGATATGGGGCGTCCGACGGGGGATGCAATCGCTGTGATCGGCGATGGCTCGATCAGCGCGGGTATGGCTTATGAAGCCTTAAACAACGCTGGCAGCGAAGGCCGGCGCTTATTTGTTATTTTGAACGATAATGAAATGTCGATCGCACCCCCAGTGGGCGCGATGTCCTCATATCTGTCGAAGCTTTATTCGAACGAACCTTTGGCGAAAATGAAGGCGCTGGCGGAAGGGTTTGAATCGGCCCTGCCCTCACCCTTGCGCGACAGCGCTAAGCGCGCGCGCCAATTGGTCACAGGTTTGCACGGCTCTGGCACTTTGTTCGAAGAATTGGGATTTGAGTATATTGGCCCGATTGATGGCCATGATATGACTCAGTTGCTGCCGATATTGCGCGCGGCGCGCACGCGGGCAACGGGCCCGGTGTTGATCCATGCTTGCACGGTGAAAGGCAAAGGCTACGCGCCTGCAGAACAAGCTGCGGATAAATATCACGGCGTGTCTAAATTCAACGTTGCAACCGGCGCGCAGGCAAAATCGCAACCCAACGCGCCGGCTTATACAAAAGTGTTCGGGCAAGCGCTGTGCGATGAAGCGGCACGCGATCCCAATATTGTTGCGGTAACCGCGGCGATGCCATCGGGGACAGGTCTCAATATTTTGGCGGACCGCTTTCCAAAGCGCGTGTTTGATGTCGGGATTGCGGAGCAGCATGGGGTGACATTTGCCGCAGGAATGGCGGCCAGCGGCCTGAAACCCTTCTGTGCGATTTATTCAACCTTTTTGCAGCGTGGCTATGATCAAGTGGTTCATGATGTGGCGCTGCAAGGTTTGCCGGTACGCTTTGCAATTGACCGCGCGGGTTTGGTTGGGGCCGATGGGGCCACGCATGCGGGGGCGTTTGATATCGCCTATCTGAGCAATCTGCCGGGGTTTACCGTGATGGCTGCCTCGGATGAGGCTGAGTTGATGCATATGGTGGCCACTGCGGCGGCGCATGATGCTGGCCCGATCGCCTTTCGCTATCCGCGTGGAAACGGCACAGGGGTTGCCATGCCCGTGCGCGGCGAAGTGCTTGAAATCGGCAAAGGCCGTATTGTGCAAGAGGGCGAGGATGTCGCCATCCTTTCTTTCGGCGCACATTTGGGCGAAATTGAGCAAGCCTCAGTGACTTTGGCGCAGCAGGGTATCCGCGTGACGATTGCGGATGCGCGCTTTGCAAAGCCCCTTGATACAGATTTAATCACGCAATTGATGCGCCACCATAAGGCGGTGGTAACGGTTGAGCAGGGCTCGGTTGGTGGCTTTGGCGCTATGGTGCTGCATTATTTGGCGCAATCAGGTCAGTTGGAGCAGGGGGTGAAATTGCGCACCTTAACCTTGCCGGATCGCTTTATTGACCACGGATCGCCACAAGAAATGTACAAAGATGCCGGTTTGACCGCGCAGGATATTCACAAAACCATCTTTGAATTGGTACATCCATCGCAAAATATTCTGCAGTTTTCCGCCAGCTAATAAAATCGCTCTTCAAAGCTAAATTTTTGCGGCCCGCCGTTGCGAGCATGCGCCGCGCTGCTTGCGCTAGCACTCCATTTGGATTGTACCATTTCCGGGATGCGCGCCCGGGTTTACAGTTTTTGGCCCCAAGCCTGTGCTCGTAAGATAGGCCTGTATGGCATAGCTTATTCTGGCAAGTGACTGGCGAATTCGTTTAAAACGGCGTGATAAACCGCGCGTTTAAAAGGCACAATATTTTCGATCAGATCTGCAGGACGCATCCAAGCCCATGCGGAAAATTCGGGATGCTCTGTTTGAATATTCACATCCTGATCCGCGCCCTCAAAGCGCATCAGATACCATTTTTGTTCCTGCCCCCGATATTTTCCTTGCCAGAGTTTGGATACCAGATCGGCGGGCAAGTCATAGGTCACCCAACCCTTTGAGACGGCCATTAACGTGGCGGAGGCAGGCGCAACCCCGGTTTCTTCTTCCAATTCCCGCCAAGCCGCCGCTTCCGGCGTTTCTCCGGGATCTATTCCGCCCTGCGGCATTTGCCAGGCATCGGAATGGTTATCGCGCCGCTGCCCCACAAACACGTATCCGCGTTTGTCGATCAGCATGATCCCGACATTGCGTCGATAAGGTAGCGCGGCAATCTGCTCTGGCGTCATCGGCTTAATCTTGCCCCGCCAGTGCCATCATACCTTTGAGAAGATCAATCGCGTAAGACAGTTGAAAATCGTCATTGCGCAGTTTGGCGGCCAATTCAGCCTCGGCTTGGTCTGTTTCAATCTGTTTAATTTCTTCATCGCTGAGGCTGTCATTCAGCAAAGATCCGCGCAGATCCGCTTCCGAACGGCGCTGGCTTGTGCCGTCTTCATCTTTGGCCTCTTCGTTCTCTTTTCGGCGCGGTTGCTCAACGATAATATCAGGCGAGACACCCAAAGCCTGAATCGAGCGCCCTGATGGCGTGTAATAACGGGCAGTTGTCAGGCGCATCGCACCATCACCGCCCAAGGGCATGACCGTTTGTACCGAGCCTTTGCCAAAGCTGCGCGTGCCCACAACCACGGCGCGGCGATGATCTTGCAGCGCGCCGGCCACAATTTCCGAGGCCGAGGCAGACCCACCATTGATCAGCACCACAATGGGTTTGCCCTCGGCCAGATCATCGGGCGAGGCATTATAGCGATCTCCGTCCTGCGGATCGCGGCCGCGGGTTGAGACGATTTCGCCCTTCTCTAAAAACGCGTCGGACACGCGGATCGCTTGCGAGAGCAAGCCACCCGGATTGTTGCGCAAATCCAACACAAATCCGTTTACGTTGTCGATGCCGCCCAATTCTTCAACTTGCTTGGCAATCCCGTCAGAAAGGTTGGGATAGGTTTGATCGTTGAACGTGGTGATGCGCAGCACCACCGAGCTGCCTTCAACGCGCGATCTCACTGCCGTGAGCTTAATCGTATCGCGGATGATTGACACATCGAAAGGTTCATCTTCGCCCTCGCGCACCACCGTGATGATAATTTCAGAGCCAACCGGCCCGCGCATCATTTCCACGGCTTGATTGAGCGTTAAGCCAAGCACCGTTTCGCCATCAACATGGGTGATAAAATCGCCCGCTTCAATGCCCGCTGCATCCGCAGGGGTGCCATCAATGGGCGAGACAACTTTCACAAACCCATCTTGTTGGGTAACTTCGATGCCAAGCCCGCCAAATTCACCACGGGTTTGCACACGCATATCCGCAGCTGCTTTTGGCGACATATAGCTGGAATGTGGATCCAGTGAGGTCAGCATACCATTGATCGCGGCTTCGATCAGTTCAGCCTCGTCAACCTCTTCCACATATTGCGAGCGGATGCGTTCGAAAATATCACCGAAAAGGTCAAGCTGCTCATAGACGCTGCTGCGCTCACTGCTGGATTGCGCCAGAACCGGTGCCGCGAATTGCAACGCTGTCATCACCCCAAGGCTCAGGCCAAACCCTGCGGCTAAAATCAACCTACTCATTTCTTAAGATCCTTTCCCTGGCCGAACCAAAGCAGTGGGTCCTGCGGAATATTTTCATTTCTTATCTCTATATAGAGCGTTTCCGGTCGCTCGCTACCATTGCCAATCACAGTTTGTTCAATTATTTCTTCAAAGCTTTGTGATTGGCCGCCCATGATGCCGATTGGGCTGCCCGCCGGCAGCACTTCGCCAATATTGCCATAGACTGTTTCCATGCCCGCAACGATGATCAGCACCCCGATTTGCGGTTCGATAATCGACACTTGCCCATAATCTAGCAGTGGCCCGCGATAGCGTATTGTGGCGGCTGTGGGCGTTGTGACGATGGCTTGTGAGGCCGTTGCAATAACCAAGCCTGGGCGAACAATCCCCGCCGCGTCAGTTTCATTGAATTGGCGGATGATCCGCCCCGCCACGGGAAAGGGCAGCGCACCTTTGCGATTTCCGATGTAGGGCAGGGATCCGGGCACTTCATCGGCAGCGATGATCGCAACGCCGTCTGCGAAAGCGTCTAAACTATCGGCAGCGGTCAGCAAGATTTCGGTTTTTGATGGATCCTCGGTAAAGCGGCGGGGAAGGTCTTTGCGATCGGCAAGCGCTCTGGCCAATGCAGTGCGGGCGTGCTGCACTTCGCTCAGCCCTAGTTTCAGCGCATCGCGGATTTCGGTTTGAAACGCGATCAGCGCGTTTTGATCCTCTAATTCGCGTTGCAGCGCCGAGACCCGGCTTTGCAATGCCGGCACGATATCTGAAAGCATCATGCCCGCCCGCGCCGTTGCCAAGGGGCCAGAGGGGTGGATTAGGCTGCTGTAAACTGTGTCTTTATCGATGCTGTGCAGCACCCCAAGCAGACGTCCGATTTCATCTTCTTGACGGGTGAGATGGGCATCAATCGCTGCCGTTTCCATCGCCATTTCGCGCAGGCCTTGGCGCACCAAAGCCAAGGCGTGCTCGATGCTTCTGATCGATTGCGTCAAGGCCCGCACGCGATCTGATGCTGTTTCTGCGCGCACCAAACTTGCGGTGGCTTGATCCAGCGTGTTTGCGGCTTTTTGGGCGGCCTCTACCAGGTTTTGAGGGCTGCTGGCCAAATCGCGGGCAATGCCTTGGCCCGCAGATAAGCTCAGCAGAGCGAGAAGGGCGAAAAGCGGCTTCATGGCAGCAACAGGCTGCGGCCTGTCATTTCGCCGGGGCAGTCCAGCCCCATCAGCTGCAAGAGCGTTGGTGCCAGATCTGCCAGCCGCCCCCCTGGCCGCAAAGCGCTGCCATCGGGGCCATTGATTAACGCCACCGGCACCGGGTTAAGCGTATGCGCAGTATGGGGTTGCCCCGTTTCCGGATCTACCATCATTTCACAATTTCCATGATCCGCCGTAAGGATCATTTGCCCATTGGTTTCTTCTAACGCATTCAACACCCGCGCAAGGCCACGGTCAACTGCTTCGCAGGCTTTGATGGCGGCGTTCAAATCCCCCGTATGGCCAACCATATCCGGATTTGCATAGTTCACAATGATAAGATCATAGGCGTTATTGATCGCGCCGATCAGCTGATCTGTAACGGCCTCAGAGGCCATTTCGGGCTGCAAATCATAGGTTGCCACTTTCGGAGAATGCGGCATGAACCGCTCTTCGCGCGGCTCTGCTTGTTCTTTGCCACCGTTTAGAAAAAACGTGACATGGGGGTATTTTTCGGTTTCGGCAACGCGAAACTGGCGCTTGCCATGCCGCGCCACCCACGCCCCTAATGTGTTCACCACGGGTGTTTTGGGAAAGCAGGCTTGCATGTAAGCGGCATGCGCCTCGGAATAATTCACCATGCCCAATGCGCCCGCCCAGGCGGGTTGTGCATGGCTTTGAAAATGATCAAAATACGGATCAGCCAGAGCGCTTAGAATTTCGCGTGCCCGATCGGCGCGAAAATTTAAACAGAACAGCCCATCGCCTGACGAAACGCCGCGATAACCGTTCACAACCGTTGCGGGGATGAATTCATCGCTGATGCCTGCCAAATCTGCCGAAGTGACCGCTTGCGCGGCTGTTGCGGCGGTTCTGCTGCTTTGCGCCGCCACGATTGCATCATAAGCGGTTTGAACCCGCTCCCAGCGATTGTCGCGATCCATCGCAAAATATCTGCCCGTTACGGTGGCGATCTGCGCTTGCGCGGGCAGCGCGGCGCTGAGCTGTTCGATAAAGCCAAGCGCGCTTCCCGGGGCCACATCGCGGCCATCGGTGATCGCATGGATGCGGCTGGGCACGCCTGCTGCGCTCAGCACTTGCAGCGTTGCAAGCAGATGCGCGATATGCCCATGCACCCCGCCATCGGACACAAGAGCCATCACATGCGCGACGCCGCCGCTGCTTTGAAGCTGACCGATAAACGCGTTAAGCGCTGCGTTTTGGCCAAAAGAGCCATTTTCGATTGCCAGATCAATTTGACCAAGATCCATCGCCACCACACGCCCAGCGCCGATATTCATATGACCCACTTCTGAATTTCCCATTTGCCCCGAGGGCAGGCCGACATCTGGCCCGTATGTGATTAATTCTGCTTGCGGGCAGGTTTTCATAATGTGGTCAAAGCAAGGTGTTTTTGCTAGTTTTGGGGCATTTCCAACCTCGCTGGCGCCACAGCCCCAGCCGTCTAAAATACACAGAACTGTAGGTGTTGCTGCCATGCTGATTTCCTTTTTTACCCGATTTAGGCTGCGCTGCATTGGGGTGCAAGCCTTGGTGGGGGCGCAATCTGGCTTTTAGGCTTGCCGATCGTTGTTGATAACTGGGCGCGGCCTTACAGGGTTGACGCTTTATATTCGGTGATAGGGGGTGCCAGCAAGAATGGCTGCGGCGCGGTAAATTTGTTCACATAGCATCGCCCGCACTAAGAGATGTGGCCAGACCATTTTACCAAAAGACAATTGCGCATGGGCCGCGTCGCGCAAGCTTGGGTCAATTCCATCGGCGCCACCGATTACGAAGGCCAAATCGCTGATCCCCTGATCGCGCAACGCGGCCATATAGCGCGTAAATTCTGGCGAGCTCATCACCGGGCCGCGCTCATCAAGCGCGCAGATACGGGCCGAATTGGGGATGGATTTGCGCAGCAGTTCGGCTTCTGCTGACATGCCAATATTTTTCTTATCTTCGACTTCTTGAATTTTCAAAGGGCCCAATCCCAAAGACCTGCCCATGCGATTGAACCGGGTTGCGTAATCGGTGATCAAAAGATGTTCGGGGCCGGACTTTAACCGGCCAACGGCACAAATGGTAAGACGCATTTTCGGGCTATATCAGGCGTTCTTGGCCTGCTGTCCAAGCGGCACCCACATTTTTTCCAACTGATAAAATTCGCGCACTTCCGGGCGGAAGAGATGTACAATAATATCCCCCGTATCAACGAGAATCCAATCACCGGTGTTTTTGCCTTCGATTTTGGACAGGCGTCCAAACTCTTGCTTCAACCGGTCGGTCAATTTTTCTGCCAGCGCCGCGACTTGCCGCGTAGAGCGCCCCGAGGCAATCACCATATAATCCCCGATCGCGGTTTTGCCGCGCAGGTCTATATCTACAATATCTTCGGCTTTGTCTTCGGCGAGGGAGTCAAGGATTCGGGTAAGAAGTGTTTCACTTGAGACCGGTTTATGCCCTTCTAAATAAGAGGGCTGAGCTGCAGCGCCTGCTGCATCAACTGATAGTGTCAGGACTGTGTCCTCCATGTTGTTACGCCGAAAGCTCCGGCGCTGAGCATATTTAAAGTGTAACATGGCTGATATGAAATCTCAATCAAACCTTTGCGCACGCCCGGATTGAGGTTTTCTGGCAACAGGCAAGCCGCAGAGCATATCATCGCTTTGCGCAGGCGGCTGCTGGCTTGGCCGCGTTTGACGCGCTTTTTAAACGCGGCGCACTGGCACTGGTTTGGATCTTAGGGCGCTGGTTTTGACATTACGGTTTTGGCGTCCCCCGGTGGCTTGAAGCGCCATAAATTTGGGCGTATGAACGGTTTATGACAATGACTCGTATTTTTGACATGGATGATCGCGCCCGTCTGCCTTGGCGGTTCTTTGGGGCGATGAAATCTGTCCGCGTGCCTTCCTAGGCCCGTCAAAAAACGTTCGCCCTATCTTTTCATACCCTACGGGAGAGGATTAAAAATGACCGCCCCGAAAACACTTTACGATAAAATCTGGGATGCGCATGTGGCGCATGAGGCCGAGGATGGCACTTGTTTGCTGTATATTGACCGTCATCTTGTGCATGAGGTGACCAGCCCGCAAGCTTTTGAAGGCCTTCGGATGAGCGGGCGCAAAGTGCGCGCGCCTGAAAAAACCATTGCCGTGCCGGATCATAATGTGCCCACCACGCTGGATCGTGCCAAAGGCATCGACAACCCTGAAAGCCGCATTCAAGTGGAAGCGCTGGATAAAAACGCGGCTGATTTTGGCATTCACTATTATCCTGTTTCGGATGTCCGCCAAGGTATCGTGCATATTGTTGGGCCCGAGCAAGGCTGGACTTTGCCCGGAATGACCGTTGTGTGCGGCGATAGTCATACCGCGACCCATGGCGCTTTTGGTGCTTTGGCGCATGGCATTGGCACCTCTGAGGTTGAGCATGTTCTGGCCACGCAGACGCTCATCCAGAAGAAATCAAAAAATATGAAAGTAGAAATCACCGGGAAATTGCGCCCTGGCGTGACGGCGAAAGACATTACCCTCTCGGTTATCGGCGCAACCGGAACCGCTGGTGGAACAGGCTATGTGATCGAATATTGCGGTGAGGCTATTCGCGATTTGTCGATGGAAGGCCGGATGACCGTGTGCAATATGGCGATTGAAGGTGGTGCCCGCGCTGGTTTGATCGCGCCGGATGAAAAAACCTTTGCGTATTGTCAGGGCCGCCCGCATGCGCCCAAAGGGGCCAGTTGGGAAACCGCACTGGCCTATTGGAAATCACTATTTTCGGATGAGGGCGCGCATTTTGACAAAGTCGTGACGTTGAAAGGCGAAGATATCGCCCCCGTCGTTACCTGGGGCACTTCACCCGAAGACGTTTTGCCGATCACGGCATCCGTGCCCGCCTCGAGTGATTTTGAGGGCGGCAAAGTTGACGCTGCGGCCCGCTCGCTTGATTATATGGGGTTGACGTCAGGCACACCTCTTACCGATATCGCCATCGATACCGTGTTTATCGGGTCATGCACGAATGGGCGGATTGAAGATTTGCGCGCGGCGGCCGAAATTCTAAAGGGGAAGAAAATCAAAGACGGTATGCGTGCTATGGTGGTTCCCGGGTCAGGTTTGGTGCGCGCGCAAGCCGAAGAAGAAGGTTTGGCCGATATCTTTAAAGAGGCTGGTTTTGAATGGCGGCTTGCCGGATGTTCGATGTGTTTGGCGATGAATCCAGACCAGCTGGCGCCGGGCGAGCGCTGCGCGGCCACGTCAAATCGCAACTTTGAGGGCCGCCAGGGCCGCGGTGGACGCACGCATTTGATGTCTCCGGGGATGGCGGCGGCGGCGGCGATCACGGGCAAGCTCACAGATGTACGGGAGATTATGTAATGGATAAGTTTGAAAAACTCAGTGGGATTGCCGCGCCCATGCCTTTGATCAATATCGATACGGATATGATCATCCCGAAAGTCTTTTTGAAAACCATCAAGCGCTCGGGATTGGGTGTGAACCTGTTTGACGAAATGCGCTATCAGGATGATGGCAGCGAAAACCCCGATTTTGTGCTGAACAAGCCGCAATATCGTGAAACGGAGATATTGGTGGCGGGCGATAATTTTGGCTGCGGCTCTAGCCGCGAACATGCCCCATGGGCGATTAAAGATTTCGGGATCCGCTGCGTGATTTCTACAAGCTATGCCGATATCTTTTTCAACAATTGCTTCAAAAATGGTATTTTGCCGATTGTGCTGCCAAAAGCGCAGGTGGATGTGTTGATGAAAGACGCTGAAAAAGGCTCAAACGCGCGCATCGAGGTTGATCTTGAAGCGCAGACCGTCACAACCTCGGATGGGGAAACCTTTTCCTTCGAGGTGGATGCGTTCAAAAAGCATTGCCTGCTGAACGGTTTGGACGATATCGGCCTGACGATGGAAAAAGCTGCGTCCATCGATGCCTATGAAAGCAAATTACAAGTAAGCCACCCTTGGGTGTAAGCGAGCGGCTTTGACCTCATAAACCAAATGGGCGTGGCAGCTGGGGGTGCTCCTCTTTCCAACGCGCCCGTTTTTGCAAAATGACATATTCCGAAGGAGTCTTTGAAAATGACAAACCCCTCCCTTCTTATTTTGGCCGGCGATGGTATTGGCCCAGAAGTGATGACCGAAGTGCGCAAAGTGATCGATTGGTATGGGGCCAAGCGCGCTCTGCCTTTTGACGTGTTTGAAGATTTGGTGGGCGGCTGCGCCTATGATATGCATGGCACGCCGCTGCATGATGACACGATGGCCAAAGCCCAAGAGGTCGATGCGGTTTTGCTGGGGGCGGTTGGTGGCCCAAAATATGACGATCTGGATTTCAGCGTGAAACCCGAGCGTGGTTTGTTGCGCTTGCGCAAAGAGATGGATCTTTTTGCCAATTTGCGACCCGCGCAATGTTTTGATGCTTTGGCCGATTTTTCATCTTTGAAAAAAGATGTGGTAGCAGGCCTTGATATTATGATCATTCGCGAGCTGACCTCGGGGATTTATTTTGGCGAGCCGCGCGGTATTTTTGAAGAAGGCAATGAGCGCGTGGGCATCAACACGCAGCGCTATACCGAAAGCGAGATTGACCGGGTAGCGCGCAGTGCGTTTGAATTGGCCCGAAAACGCGGCAATAAAGTCTGTTCGATGGAAAAAGCCAATGTCATGGAATCGGGCGTATTATGGCGCGAAGTGGTTCAGAAAGTACATGATGAGGATTATCCGGATGTAGAGCTTAGCCATATGTATGCCGATGCCGGCGCTATGCAGCTGTGCCGCTGGCCCAAACAATTTGACGTGATTGTCACGGATAACTTGTTTGGGGATCTGCTGTCGGATGCCGCGGCGATGTTGACCGGCAGTTTGGGTATGTTGCCCTCGGCCAGCCTTGGCCTGCCGATGGCGAATGGACGTCCAAAAGCGTTGTACGAGCCGGTTCATGGCTCAGCGCCGGATATTGCCGGTCAAGGCAAAGCCAATCCGATCGCTTGCATTCTAAGCTTTGCGATGGCGTTGCGCTATAGCTTTGATCAGGGCGGGGAGGCGACGCGGTTGGAACAAGCGATTGAAACCGTTTTGGCGCAAGGCGCGCGCACACCAGATCTGATGGGCCCCGAAGATGGCACGCCGATCACCACCGCAGAAATGGGTGATGCGATTATCGCAGCGTTGGACTCTAGCCTGTAAAGCACCTTGGCAAGGCGGATGCGCCTTGCCTGTTTCCGGCACCTGAGTTTTACCCAATCGCCCATCAGAAATGAGAGCGCCATGTCAGAGACATCCGCCAATCGCACCGGGGCGCTTTTCGCCTTGCTTGGCTTTGCGCTTTTCTCAGGCCATGACGTGATCGTGAAGATGCTGGGTGACACTTATTCGGTGTTCCAGATTATTTTCTTTTCGGTTTTGTTCAGTTTTCCGCTTGTGGTTTTGTTTCATCTGCCTGATCGCAATGAAGATAATCTAATGCCGCATCATCCGGTCTGGGTGTTCCTGCGCACCTGTTCAACGGTGATTACGGCGGTGGCGGCGTTTTATGCTTTTTCCGTTTTGCCGCTGGCGCAAACCTATGCATTGATGTTTTGTATGCCCTTGCTGATCACCGTTTTGGCGATTCCGATTTTGGGAGAGCAAGTTGGTGCCCATCGCTGGGCAGCCGTTATCTTGGGGTTTGTTGGGGTGTTGATCGTGTTGCGTCCGGCAAGCACCGCGCTGACCCTTGGCCATGTTGCAGCCTTAACCGCCGCCTTATGCGGTGCGCTTTCATCTTTGATCGTGCGTAAAATCGGCAATGAGGAACGCACGATTGTTTTGATGCTTTATCCGATGTTTGCCAATTTGATTGTTCTGGGTCCATTGGCGGCCTATTCCTATACGCCAATTGCTTTGGAAGATATTGGCTTGTTGGGCTGTATGGCGGTGCTGGGTTTCTTGGCGATGCTCTGTATTATTAAAGCCTATCGCATTGGAGAGGCCGCGGTGGTGGCCCCGATGCATTATTCACAAATGCTTTGGGCGGCGCTCTATGGAATTGTTTTGTTTCAAGAATTTCCCGACCGGATGACGATGCTTGGTTCAGCCGTGATCGTGTTGAGTGGTCTATATCTTTTGCTGCGCGAGCGGCGCCGAAAAGACAGCTCGCAAAAGCCAGTTTTAAGCACGCGTAGCCGGATGGATATTGGCATCACGCCAAGGATCAGCCTGTTGCTCAAACGCCGATCTTAACGCCAAACTTGCTTTATTAAGGCTTTAGGGTGCAAAACTTGCCGATGTTGGGTGGAAAACCTTTCGCTGCTGTTATACTCGTGGTGCCGTAATGTGGCGCGACGAAAGGGCCTAAAGCATGTCAAAAACGCTTTTGGTGATTGATGTCCAGAATGATTTTTGCCCCGGCGGCGCGTTGGCCGTGTCGGAAGGTGATCAGATTATTCCTGCAATCAATGGCTTAATGGTTGGATATGATCGGGTGATTTTAACGCAAGACTGGCACCCAAAGGGGCATTCCAGCTTTGCCAGCAGCCATAACAGTAAGGCGCCTCTGGATATGGTTGAGATGCCATATGGCCCGCAAGTGCTGTGGCCGGATCATTGTATGCAAGGCACCTTTGGCGCGCAGCTTCACGCGGATATCAATCAGGATGCGGCGGCGCTTATTCTGCGCAAAGGAAGCAATCCTTTGATTGATAGCTATTCAGCGTTTTTTGAAAACGATCATGTAACCGCCACTGGCTTGCATGGTTATTTGCAAAATTGCGGCGTTAGCGCTTTGGACATGGTTGGGCTGGCAACCGATTTTTGTGTGAATTATTCGGCCGTTGATGCCGCGAAACTGGGATATTCCGTGCGGGTCTTATTGGGGGCCTGCCGCGGGATTGATGTGAACGGCTCATTGGCGGCAGCGCAACGCGATATGCGCGATGCCGGTGTGCGATTGGAGGCTGATTATGGTTGATATCGCCACCCGCGTCTGGAATCACAAATGGAAAATCGACCCGATCGTACGCTCATTGATCGATACGGATTTTTATAAACTTCTGATGTGCCAATCCGTGCTGCGCAACAAACCCCAAACCACGGTGGTGTTCAGCTTGATCAACCGCTCATCGCAGGTGCGCCTTGCTGATTTGATCGATGAAGGTGAATTGCGCGAGCAGTTGGATCATATTCGTGGGCTCCGCCTAACGCGCGGTGAAAGCACTTGGCTGCGCGGCAATACGTTTTATGGCAAACGCTATATGTTTCGACCAGATTTTATGGAGTGGTTCGAGGGGCTGCGCTTGCCCCCTTATCATTTGGAAAAACGCGACGGCCAATATGAGCTGACATTTGAAGGCAGCTGGCCAGAAGTTATGCTGTGGGAAATACCCGCTTTGGCGACGCTGATGGAATTGCGTGGCCGCGCTATGTTGAAAAAAATGGGTCGGTTCGAGTTGGAAGTGCTATACGCGCGCGCCAAAACAAAATTATGGGAAAAAATCGAAACTTTACGCGAAATTGAGACCTTGCGGATTGCAGATTTTGGCACCCGCCGCCGGCATTCTTTTTTATGGCAGGATTGGTGCGTGCAAGCCATGCAGGAAGGTTTGGGTGAGAAATTCGTCGGCACCTCAAACTGTTTGATCGCCATGCGCCGTGATATTGAGGCGATCGGCACCAATGCGCATGAATTGCCGATGGTCTATTCGGCCTTGGCGCATAGCGATGCAGATTTGGCGCAGGCCCCCTATCAGGTTCTGTCGGATTGGCAGGATGAGCATGATGGGAATTTAAGAATTATTTTGCCCGATACCTATGGCACAGAAGGTTTTTTGCGCAATGCGCCGGATTATTTGGCGGGGTGGACGGGCATACGTATCGATAGTGGTGATCCGGCAAGTGGTGCAGAAATTGCGATCAAATGGTGGCAAGAGCGCGGCGAAGACCCCAGACAAAAGCTGGTTATTTTTTCGGATGGGCTGGATACTGGGATGATCCAGAAACTGCATCACCAGTTTAGCGGCCGGGTGAAAGTGTCCTTTGGATGGGGCACTCATTTTACAAATGACTTCAGAGGTTTGGTGCCTTCTGAAGGGTTGGATTCATTTTCTTTGGTGTGCAAAGCTGTTTCAGCCGACGGCAAGCCGACGGTCAAATTATCAGACAATCCACGCAAAGCGATGGGCCCTCAAAGCGAGATTAAGCGCTACAAACGTGTGTTTGGCGTGGGCGCCCAGAATCCGATTGAGGTGTTGGTTTAGGACGTTGCGCGCAATGGAACGATTTGCCTTTAAAGGCGCGGAACATATGCGTTTTTAAAAAGTCTGCTTGATGTTCATCGCTTTTGCCTGCCTTATGGGGATGAAGCCTGGGGGGGAATTATGAGCGCGCGCAAACGGATCTGGGGCTGGTATTTTTTCGATTTGGCCACCCAACCTTATAATACGTTGCTGCTAACCTTTATTTTTGGGCCGTATTTCGCTTCGGTTGCGGCGGAATATTACCTGTCAGCGGGGGTTTCCGGAACGCAGGCAGATGCACAAGCGCAAAGCCTCTGGTCCCTGTGTTTGACTATAACGGGTTTAATCATTGGCTTTGGGGCCCCCGTTTTAGGGGCGATTGCCGATACCTCTGGCCGACGCATCATCTGGATCGTTGGTTTTGCGCTCCTTTATGTCTTGGGCTCTTATAGCCTTTGGTGGACGCTGCCTGATGGCTCGAACATGCTCTGGATGTTGGGGGCGTTTGGGATCGGCTTCATAGGCGCCGAATTCGCCTATATTTTTACCAATGCGCAATTGCCTTCCTTGGGCAAACGCGATGAGATTGGTAAGATTTCTGGGGATGGGTTTGCCTTTGGATATTTCGGGGGAATTGTGTCGTTGATGATCATGCTGTTGCTTTTCGTCGAGCAAGAGAATGGCAAAACGATTTTCTTGGAATTAGACCCTTTATTTGGGTTGGATGCGGCGCAAAAAGAAGGCACACGCAGCGTTGGACCCTTCGTTGCGCTTTGGTTTTTGGTGTTGATCATTCCCTATTTTTTGTGGGTTAAGGAGGATCCGGGTGAAAAATCGCCTATACGCATTCGCGCCGGTTTAAGCAGCTTGCGGCGTTCTCTTTTAAGCTTAAAGACCCGCAAAAGCTTTTCGCTTTATTTACTCTCTTCGATGTTTTATCGCGATGCATTGAACGGGCTCTACAGTTTCGGGGGTATTTACGCGGTCTTGGTTTTGGATTGGGGCATCAGCAGTTTGGGTGCTTTTGGTATCGTTGCAGGCCTTTCCGCGGCTGTTTTTTGTTGGCTGGGTGGCTTCGTCGATCGCAAATACGGGCCCAAACCGGTTATTACGCTGGCAATTTTAATTTTGATTTTAGTCTGTATCACCGTGGTTAATATGAGCCGTGAGATGTTTTTTGGGGTGCCGCTGGCGGCTGGATCTGCGCTGCCTGATTTGGTGTTTATGAGCTGCGGTGTGGTGATTGGGGGCATTGGCGGGGTTTTGCAATCGGCCAGCCGCACGATGATGGTACGCCACACAAGCCCCGAACGCGCCACCGAAGGCTTTGGGCTTTATGGGTTGATGGGGCGGGCTACCGCCTTTTTGGCGCCCGCGTTGATTGGCGTGGTTACTTGGTTGACCGAAAGCCCCCGGCTGGGGGTTTCGCCACTGATTTTTCTTTTCATCATTGGTCTTATTTTGCTACGATGGGTGAATAAGGATGGCGATCAAGAAAGCGGTGAGATAGCCTAACCCGCTGCGAACTTGACTAGGGGGGCATCGGTGATCCGTTTCTGGCATAGTGCATCGCTCTTTTTGCTGCTGTTTTGTGGTATTTTAGCCGGATCAGTGCTTCAGGTCGGGGCGAAAGCCGCAAAAAACTTATTTGGAAGCGCGCAAACCGGATCGGATCAAACCCCATCTGCGTTTGGCAGCTACGCCAAAGGCTGTTTGGCGGGCGCCGATCAATTGACAGAATCTGGACCCACCTGGCAAGCCATGCGCCTGTCTCGAAATCGCAATTGGGGTCACCCTGAGACGATAAATTACATTCAAAAACTGTCGCAGCGCGCCAGTAATTTGCGCGGTTGGAACGGCCTTTATATTGGCGATATATCACAGCCACGCGGGGGGCCAATGCTAAGCGGGCATGCCAGCCATCAAATTGGTCTGGATGTGGATATATGGTTGCGTCGCGCGGATGATTTATCGCTTAGTCGCGCGCGACGAGAAGAAATTTCGTCAACATCGCTGCGCCGCGCGAAAGGCGCCTATATAAATGACAAATGGACCGGTCAGCATTTTCAGCTTTTGAAATATGCCGCGCAAGACCCGCGTGTTGCGCGGATTTTTATATTTCCCGGGGCTAAGGTTAAAATGTGCAAACAGGCAAGCGGGGATCGCGCTTGGTTGCGTAAAATCCGCCCCTGGTGGGGCCATCATTCCCATTTTCACGTGCGCCTGAAATGCCCGGCGGGCTTGCAGGGCTGCGTAAACCAGCCTCCACCTCCGAAAGGCGATGGTTGTAAAGAGGCCGAGAAATGGGTGGCTCGAATTCTCAATCCCCCCAAGCTCAAGCCAAAGCCGCCGGGCCCGCCGCGTCCAAAGGCGCGTCCAAAGCCGAAGCGGGTGTTGCAATTGGCTGATTTGCCCGGCCAATGCCGCAATGTGTTAAACGCAAAGTAATGCGCGGTGTCGGTCTATCTGCTGGATTTTTCACCTAGGCCTGAAAAAGCTTATTTTCCCTGCAAAGATTTGTTTGACAAAGCTGTAAACTCTGCCACGGTAAGGATGAGTTCAACAATGTGAAAGGAGGTGGTCCAGTGTCTAGAGAGGTATTGGAGAGAGGTGTCGGAACAGTTCAGGAGAGCCGCGTCTGAAGGCAACCCTTGATCGCAGGATCAACTGAATTGGTGGCTGCCTAACCGGCCCACCTCCGTAAGTCTCGAAGGGTCGCTTGTTTCAAGCGGCCCTTTTTGGTCTTAAAAAAGGGATTGCGGTTCACTTCACTTCAAAAGGCAAATCATGCTGCGCGTATCGGATAAAATTATCATCGAGGAATGGGAGCTAAGCGAGCAGTTCATGCGCGCCTCTGGCCCGGGTGGTCAAAACGTGAATAAGGTCAGCTCGGCGGTTGAGTTGCGCTTTGAAGCGGCGCGTTCTCCGGCTCTGAGCGATCCGGTTAAAGCGCGCTTGCAGCGATTGGCTGGGCGGCGCTGGACCAAAGATGGTGCGCTTATCTTGCAATGTGATGAAACACGCCATCAGGCCCGAAATAGAGAAATTGTGCGTAACCGGTTGGTGACTTTGCTGCAGCAAGCTTTGCAGCGCCCCAAGCCGCGCGTGGCCACCAAACCCACTTTGGGCAGTCAACGCCGGCGCTTGGCGGCTAAAAAAATTCGAGGCGCGGTGAAAAGCAATCGTGGGCGGCCATCAAAAGCCGAATTTGACGGGGATTAATTTGTCAGAAACTTCTGGCCAGCCTTGTTCTTTGGCATCCGCTTCACTAGGTAGTTTACTAGAAATAACGGGAACTCAAAATAATGATGGCAATATATGGACCTCTGCGGCTGATCTTGGATATCGCGTTTTTCATCATGATTGTGCATATTATCATGAGCTGGTTGATCAATTTTCAGGTTTTGAATTTGCACCAGCCAATGGTGGCGCAGATTTGGCAGGGGATAAACCGCTTGTTAGAGCCTATTTATCAGCCTTTACGCCGGGTTTTACCCAATACCAACCCGTTGGATCTGGCGCCTTTGGTGGCCTTTGTAATCATCATTTCTTTACGTGATTACATTCTTCCTGAGCTTTTACTGCGCTAATGGCAGCCCTTTAAACCCGCGCTCTGGCAACGCTTGAAACGCGCAGCCCCGCCCCAAATTGCAGGTGATGAATGGCCAGCCCTCAAACGCTTTTAAGCGATGTGTTTGGATTCGATGCGTTTCGCCCCGGGCAGGAAGACGTGGTTGAGGCAGTGGTCGAGGGGCATAATGTGTTGGCCATCATGCCCACGGGGGGCGGTAAATCCTTATGTTTTCAAATTCCCGCTTTGCTGCGCGAGGGCGTTACCTTGGTGGTCTCGCCGTTGATCGCTTTAATGCGCGATCAGGTGCGCGGATTGCAGGCGGCCGGCGTGGCTGCGGGCGCGCTAACATCGGGGCACACGCAAGAGGAAACCGATAGCGTATTTCAAGCGTTGGCGGCGGGTCAGCTAAAGCTGCTTTATCTGGCCCCTGAACGTTTGGCTTCCACTTCGATGCAAGCGGCTTTAAAGCGCTATAATATCGCGCTGATCGCGGTAGATGAAGCGCATTGTGTAAGCCAATGGGGGCATGATTTTCGCCCAGATTATTTGCGAATTGGTGAGTTGCGCCGGACGTTGAACGTTCCCGTTGCGGCCTTTACCGCCACCGCGGATCGCGACACGCAGCAGGAGATTATCGAACGATTATTTGCCGGGTCGCAGCCGCAGGTGTTTCTGCGCGGGTTCGATCGGCCGAATATTCATTTGGCCTTTACAGCAAAAGACAGCCCGCGGCGGCAAATTTTAGATTTCGTAGCCCCCCGCAAAGGCCAATCGGGCATCGTCTATTGCGGTACACGGGCCAAAACCCAAGCGTTATCTGCAGCATTAAATGAGGCAGGGCATCGGGCGTGTTACTATCATGGCGGAATGGAGGCAGAAGATCGGCGCATTGTTGAGGGACGCTTTGCAAATGAAGATGGGCTGATCGTGGTGGCGACAGTGGCGTTTGGCATGGGGGTGGATAAACCCGATATCCGCTGGGTGGCGCATGCGGATTTGCCCAAATCAATCGAAAGCTATTATCAAGAAATTGGCCGCGCCGGCCGCGATGGCGGACCGGCCGAAACGCTTACGCTTTATGGCCCTGAAGATATTCGCCTGCGCCGCGCGCAGATAGATGAAGGGCTGGCCCCGGTTGAACGGCGCGCCGCGGATCATGGCCGATTGAACGCGCTATTGGGCCTGGCAGAGGCTTTGATCTGCCGCCGCCAAACATTGTTGGCATATTTTGATGAAACCACGCAGCCGTGCGGCCATTGTGATCTTTGTGATGCACCCCCGGATCGTTTTGAGGCCACTGAAGCGGTGCGCAAAGCGCTATCGGCAATGTTGCGCAGCGATGAGCGCTTCGGGGGAGGCCATGTGATCGATATTTTATTGGGCAATAAGACGGATAAAATATGCGCCCATGGGCATGAATCCCTGAGCACGTTTGGCGTCGGCAAAGAGTTTTCAAAATCCCAATGGCAGGCAATATTTCGCCAGATGATGGGTCATGATTTGATCCGCCCCGATAGCAGCCGCCATGGTGCTTTACGGATGACGGATGCCGCCTTGCCGCTGTTGCGCGGCGAGGCCAGCCTCACCTTGCGTGCAGATACGGTGAAATCGGCGCTGCCCGCACGGCGCGTTAAAGCGTTGGTCAGCGAAGATGATGCGCCTTTGCTCTCGGCCTTAAAGGCCAAACGCCGCGCTTTGGCCGAGGCTGCGCATGTACCTGCCTATATCATTTTCAACGATAAAACGCTGATTGAAATGGCGGAAACCCGGCCAGCTTCGCTGGATGATATGGCGCGGATTAGTGGCATTGGCACCAAAAAGCTGGATCGTTTTGGGCAAGATTTCTTGCAGGTCATTGCGGGAGAGGCGGCGCATATGCACCCGCAGAGGCGTAAATTGGCGGGGCGACAAAATGGCGCTGTATTTGATCGCCTTTTGGCAGTGCAGGCCAATTTGGCGCGTGGCGAAAGCGGGATTGAGAAACCGCTCAGTTGTTCTGCCGCATTATTAGCGAAGGTGGCGAAGCTGCCCGGGTCTAATCCAGAGGCGCTCAAACAGCTCTTGGGAGAAAAGCGTCATCAACGCTTTGGCGAGGCTTTTCTGGAAGTTTTGCAAGAAAGCCCCTAAATAGAGAATAAGAGAAATTGGAGGCCTGCCATGTTGATCGTTGTTTCCCCTGCTAAAAAACTTGATATGACCCCGCGCGAGGATTTGGAGCAGTCGCAGCCGATATTCCCCGAACAAGCGGCAGATTTGGCACAGGTTGCCGGCGCTTTATCGCAAGCTCAATTGCAAAAACTGATGGGAATTAGTGAAAAACTGGCGCTGCTTAATCAAGAGCGCTTTGCCAATTTTGGCCAGCAGGCGCGCAGCGCTGCGGCGTTTGCATTTGCTGGCGACACGTATCAAGGCCTTGAAGCCATGAGCCTAGATGCAGAGGAGCTGCGCTGGGCGCAAGCGCATCTTCGGATCTTATCCGGCCTTTATGGGCTGTTGCGCCCCTTGGATGCGATCGAGCCCTACCGCTTAGAAATGGGCAGCCGTCTGAAAACGCCGCGCGGAAAATCACTATATGAGTATTGGGGCGATCGTATTTCCTTGGCGCTGAACGCGCAGGCTGAAAAAACCAACGCCTCAGTTTTGGTGAATTGCGCCTCGCAAGAATATTTTAATGCTGTGGATCAGACGGCGCTGAATTTGGATGTTGTGACGCCAGTTTTTATGGAATCTACGGATAAGGGGCCCAAAATCGTAAGCTTTTATGCCAAAAAAGCCCGTGGTGCGATGGCGCGGTTCATTATCACCCGCCGCCTGAGCACGCCGGAAAGCCTGCGCGATTTCGATCTGGGCGGCTATGCTTATCAAACGCAGCTTTCCACCCCAGAAAAACCCGTTTTTCTGCGCGGCTAAACGCACAAAGATCGGCAAGGTGACAAGCGCAGCCTAGCCGCGTATAACCGCGCGAATCGACCCTATCGCGAAGGAAAAGCACCATGGTTCTGCAGGTTTTTGGCCATAAATCGCCCGACACTGATAGCACGGGATCGCCGATCATATGGGCTTGGTATCTCAGCGAGATTCAGGGTATTCCTGCGCAAGCAAACCTGTTGGGAGAGCCCAATAATGAGGCGCTGTTTATGCTTCAGCATTGGCAGCTTGATAAACCTGAAATTATTTCAGAGGTTGCACCCGGGGCGCCTGTGGTGATCGTTGATACCAATAACCCTGCAGAATTGCCCGATGTAATCAATCAAGCCGATATTCGCGCTGTGATTGACCATCATAAACTGGTGGGTGGCCTTGAAACCAAAGCGCCGATCGATATTACCATTCGCCCCTTGGCCTGCACAGCTACGATTATGCATGATTTGATGGGCGCCGATGCTGCAAAAATGCCGCGTGCTGTTAAAGGCGCGATGCTGTCGTGCATTCTTTCTGATACTTTGGCGTTTCGCAGCCCGACAACCACCGATCATGATCGGGCCTTAGCCGAGGCTTTGGCCGAGGAGCTTTCTGTCAATCTAAGCGAATATTCTGCGCAAATGTTTGCCGCAAAATCGGATGTGTCGGCTTTTTCAGATGTTGAATTGCTGCGCATGGATAGCAAATCCTTCCCGGTGGGCGATCAGACCTTGCGCGTCTCGGTTTTGGAAACCACCGCACCGCATGTGGTGCTGGCGCGCAAAGCGGCCTTGATGGCGGCGATGGGCCCGGTGGCGCTAGAAGATAATGTGGATCAGGTGTTGTTGTTTGTTGTCGATATCTTGGCCGAAGAGGCCACGCTTTTGGTGCCAAATGAGGCCGTTAAATCCATTGCAGAAAAGTCTTTTGACGTTTGCGTCGATGGGGATAGCGTGGTGTTGCCCGGTGTGATGAGCCGCAAAAAACAGATCGTTCCCCAATTAACCTTATAAGATTGTATCTGGCGTCTTTACGCCCCGCTTAAAATGAAAGGGCGCAAAATGTCTCAGATCGTTCAAAACCTCAGCGATATTTCTGATCAATATGAAGCGTTATTTGTCGATCTTTGGGGCTGCGTTCATAATGGGGTTGAAGCTTATCCTGCAGCCAATGAGGCGCTGATCGCCTATCGGAAACGCGGCGGAAAGGTTGTTTTGGTCACCAATTCACCGCGCCCGCGCAGCTCGGTGGCAGAGCAAATCAAAGAATTTGGCGTGTCAGACCACGCGTGGGATAGCATCGCCACCTCTGGTGATAGTGCCCGCGCCGCGATGTTTCAGGGCGTGGTGGGCGAGGCGGTTTATTTTATTGGCGAGCCGCGTGATAAAGGCTTTTTTGAGCCGCTTAAACTGCTTGAACACCCGGTGCAGATCACCTGTGTCGCGCTAGATCAGGCCAGTGGCATCGTTTGTACAGGGCCCTTTGATTCGAACGCGGATCCGGAGGTGATGTTGCCGCAGCTTGAGATCGCGCGTGCCAAAGGCTTAAAGTTTTTATGCGCCAATCCGGATATTGTGGTGGATCGCGGCGCGCATCGCGAATGGTGTGCGGGCGCATTGGCGCAGCTTTATACGCAAATTGGGGGGGAAAGCCTGTATTTTGGCAAACCATTTGCGCCGATTTACGATTTGGCGTTTCGTCGCTTAAAGGCGTTGGCGCCCGATATTTCCCCCGCCTCTGTGTTGGCGATTGGCGATGGCGTGCAAACCGATGTCAAAGGCGCTTCGGATGCAGGGTTGGATGCGCTGTTTATCGCAGGCGGGCTTGCGGCGCGCGAAACAAAAACCAAGCGTGATCCTGACCCAACCGCCCTTGCCCAGTTCTTACACGCCGAAAATCAAAGCGCAAAATACACGATAGGATTTTTGCGTTGATATAAAGGGTTGCATATCCACCCTATTGAGTAATAAAGTTACTTAATTGCTGAATTTTTCAGTCTAATATTACCTTGTAATTATGAGGCGGCGGATGTTGGATAACTTTCCCAGGGGTACGATTTGTATCGAAGATATCGAAATGGGCATGTCGCGCCACCTGCATAAGGTGATAAGCGATGAAGATATCGCCTTATTTGCCCAAGTCTCGACGGATCATAACCCTGTTCATTTGGATGAAAGCTATGCACGGGATACAATTTTTCAGGGTCGCATTGCGCATGGGATGCTGACCGCGGGCTTGATTTCGGCGGTAATTGGCGAACAACTGCCCGGTCATGGCAGCGTTTATTTGGGTCAAAGCCTGAAATTTTTGGCACCCGTACGGCCGGGAGATTTGGTTTATGCTGAAGTGATTGTATCAGACATTGATCTTCCAAGGCGCCGCGTGATTCTTGATTGCCAATGTAAAGTAGATGGCAGGCGGGTCTTGGTGGGCGAGGCAACAGTGCTTGCGCCAAGCCGTAAGTTTGACTAGCGCGCGCAGTGGCTTGCTTCTGATCGTTTTGAACGCTACCTGACGGGTATGAAGATTATTCGCGATTATATTTATGTTGACCCTGAAGACAGAGGCGCCAGCGTGGCGGTTGGTAATTTTGATGGGGTGCATTTGGGCCATCAATCGGTGATTGATTTGGCCCGTCAGACTGCTGAAACCATATCAGCGCCTTTGGGTATTTTAACCTTTGAGCCGCATCCACGCAGCTATTTTGCGCCCCAAAGCCCCGCTTTCCGGCTGATGAGCTCGGAGGCGCGCGCCACCCGCCTGGCAAAGCTTGACGTTGACTTGCTCTATGAGCTGAATTTTAACACCAGCCTCTCTTCGCTGACGCCGCGCGAATTTGCACAAAACGTGATTGCGGATGGTCTTGGGTTGAGCCATTTGGTAGTGGGAGCGGATTTTTGTTTTGGAAAAGGTCGCGCGGGAACGGTTGAAGACTTGCAACATTTTGGTGCGGAAATGGGCTTTGGGGTCACCGTTGCGCCATTGATTGAAGCTGGCGAAGGGCAAGTGTCTTCAACCTCGATCCGCAGCGCCTTGGCCGAGGGGCGGCCGCGCGATGCCGCAACCCAGCTGGGCCATTGGCACCGGATTGAAGGGATTGTGATTGGCGGCGAACAGCGTGGGCGTGAACTTGGTTATCCAACGGCAAATATGTCACTTGAGGGTCTGCATCTGCCAAAACTTGGCGTTTATGCGGTTTTGGTTGATGTTCTGGATGGGCCTTTTCAAGGCAGCTATCACGGGGCAGCCTCGCTGGGTGTACGGCCGATGTTTGGCGAAAACACCCCCAATTTAGAAACATTTATATTCGATTTTTCTGGCGATCTTTACGGCTCGAACCTTTCTGTGGCCTTGGTTGATTTCTTGCGCCCCGAATTGAAGTTTGACGGGCTGGAGGCGTTGATCGAACAAATGCAGCGCGATTGTGATCAGGCGCGAAAAACCCTGGCCGCATTATGAGCGCAGAGGAAGGCATCAAGCGCAGCGGTCTTGCCCCCAAGTTTTGGGAAGAAAAACCGCTGTCCAAATTATCTAAGGCAGAATGGGAGGCGCTTTGCGATGGATGCGGAAAATGCTGCTTAAATAAATTAGAAGATGAAGACACCGGTGAGGTTGCGCTTACGCGGGTGGCCTGCCGTTTGCTGGATGATGACAGCTGTGGCTGCGGACAATATAAAATTCGCCATCAATTTGTGCCCGAATGCATCGTCTTGCGCCCTGATAACTTGGCCGCTCATGCCTATTGGTTACCGCGCAGCTGTGCCTATCTGTTATTATGGCAGGGCAAACCCTTATATGATTGGCATCCTTTGATTTCCGGAGATCCCGAGACGGTGCATGCGGCCGGTGTTTCGGTGCGTGGAAAAACCCTTCCTGAATTTGAAGTGGATGAAGAGTATTGGGAAGATCATTTGTTTGAGGAGCGCGCGTGAATGTTTTTTGGCTCAGATAATCAAGGGCCAGTGCCCGAGGCCGTTTTAGAGGCATTGCGCGTGGCAAATCAAGGCTATGCCGCCTCTTATGGCGCTGATGCGATCACTCTGGATGTTGTCTCGAGAATTCAAACTCTGTTTGAGGCCCCGAATGCGGCGGTATATTTGGCCGCCACTGGCACCGCGGCCAATACATTGGCCCTGGCCTGCTTATGCCCACCCTGGGCAACAATTTATTGCAGCCCCGTTGCGCATATCCAAGAAGATGAATGCAATGCGCCCGAGTTTTTCACCGGTGGGGCGAAATTAAACCTCGTCGGCAGCGATGATAAGCTGACGCCTGCTGCGCTTGAACAGGCTATTTTGGGAACGGCGCAAGGGGATGTCCACGGTCCGCAGCGCGGGCCCGTTTCGTTGACCCAAATCACCGAAAAAGGCAGAATTTATACGCTTTCAGAGCTTTCAGAGCTGTGCGCTGTGGCCAAAGCTTACGATCTTCCGGTTCATATGGATGGGGCCCGGTTTGCCAATGCGATTGCCGCCTTGGGGTGCAGCGCGGCTGAAATGACGTGGCGATGCGGGATTGATGCCTTGACGTTTGGTGGAACGAAAAACGGCTTGATGGGCGTAGAGGCGGTGATCTTTTTTGATCCTAAATACGCTTGGGAATTTGAGTTGCGGCGCAAACGCGGCGCGCATTTATTTTCAAAAAACCGCTTTCTTGCCGCGCAAATGCAGGCCTATCTTGAGCATGATCTTTGGCGCGACCTGGCGCAAAAAGCAAATGATAACAGCGCCTACCTGGCGCAGGGCCTGCGCAAATTAGACGCGGTTCGGTTTCAGTATGAACCCGCCGCCAATATGATTTTCGCCTATATGCCGCGGGCTTTGGTGCACCGCGCGCGTCAGGGCGGCGCAGTTTTTTCGGTATGGTCGGGCGATATTGCGCATGGCCCTGCAGAGGAAGAGCTGGTTACCCGCCTGGTCTGTGACTGGTCGCTTGAAACATCTCAAATTGACCAGTTTCTGGGGTTGATTGCACCAATCTGAGCCCGATGCAGTTTGCGCATCAGGCCGCCGCGTCAAAAGTCCAAATTGGCAACGCTTAACGCGTTGGTTTGGATAAAATCGCGGCGGGGCTCGACAACATCGCCCATCAGCTTGGTGAACAGATCATCCGCCTCGGCTGCATCTTCAACTTTCACCTGCAATAAGGTGCGCGCATCCGGATCGAGCGTGGTTTCCCAAAGCTGGTCGGGGTTCATTTCACCCAGACCTTTATAGCGCTGCAGGGATAAGCCCTTTTCACCCTCTTTCAAAACCGAGTCGAGCAGATCGAGCGGCCCGAAAATCACTTGGCTGCGATCTTTGCGGATCAATGTCGCGGCGCTGCCATAAATTTCTTGCAGGCTTTCGGTAAAGCTGCCGGTTTTGCGCGCTTCACCCGATCGCAACATGGGCCCATCAAGGCGGCGCACTTCTTCAACGCCGCGCAAAATCCGCGCCAAACGGATGCCATGATCTTGGGTAATGCGCCCGTTCCAACCGCGTTCATATTCTGCTGCGATTAAATCGAGACGGGCAGCAATCTTATCCGCTGTGCCTTGCAGATCCGCGTCAACTCGGCCCGGAACGAAGGCGCCGGCAATCGCGGCTTGTTCCAAAATATGCTGGGGATAGTGGTTTGGAAAGGCGTCCAGAACGCGCTTGAGCTGGCGGGCTTCATCGACCACGCGGGCCAGATCTTGGCCGGCCAACTCCGCGCCATCTTCCAAACGTAAAAGCGCCCCATCGATACCCTGCTGGATCAGATAATCATCCATTTCAGCCTGATCTTTTAGATAGACTTCGGATTTGCCGCGGCTCACTTTGTACAGCGGCGGTTGCGCGATATACAGGAACCCGTTTTCCACCAATTCGCGCATCTGACGGTAGAAAAACGTCAGCAGCAAGGTTCGGATATGCGCGCCATCAACATCGGCATCGGTCATGATAACGATTTTATGATAACGCAGCTTTGAAAGATCAAACTCATCCCGCCCGATACCGGTGCCCAGCGCCATCACAAGATTGCCAATCTCTTGGCTGTTGAGCATGCGGTCAAACCGCGCCCGCTCAACGTTTAGAATTTTCCCTTTAAGCGGCAAAATGGCTTGCGTGCGCCGGTCGCGGCCCGTTTGCGCAGAGCCACCGGCGCTGTCACCCTCGACCAGGAACACTTCGGTTTTTGACGGATCTTTTTCGGAACAATCTTTTAATTTTCCAGCCAGATAATTCACATCAAGCGCGGTTTTGCGGCGGGTCAGTTCGCGGGCTTTACGCGCTGCCTCGCGGGCCAACGCGGCCTCGATTATCTTGCTGACGATTATTTTTGCAATCGCGGGGTTTTCTTCGAACCATTCGCCCAGTTTTTCATTCATCAGCCCTTCAACAGCGGGGCGCACTTCTGAGCTGACCAGCTTATCTTTGGTTTGGCTAGAAAACTTTGGATCGGGCACCTTGACCGATAACACACATGTTAAGCCTTCGCGGGCATCATCGCCGGTGAAATTCACCTTCTCTTTTTTCGCGATACCGCTGGATTGGGCATAAGAATTGATGGTGCGGGTCAACGCGCCGCGAAACCCTGCCAAATGGGAACCACCATCGCGCTGGGGAATGTTATTTGTGAAGGGCAGAACCGTTTCATGATAGCTGTCATTCCACCACATCGACACTTCAATGCCGATCTCATCCCGCTCGCCTGTAATAAAGATCGGCTCGGGCATGATCGCGTTCTTGGAGCGGTCAAGATATTTAACGAATTCTTTTACACCGCCCTCATAAAAGAGTTCGCTGTGCAACGGCTCAGCTGGGCGCTCATCTTCAAGGATAATCCGCACGCCCGAGTTTAAAAAGGCCAATTCCCGCAGCCGCTTTTCTAGCGTATCAAAAGAATATTCAAGGTTTGAAAAAGTGTCTGTTGAGGCCAAAAACCGCACTTCTGTGCCGTTGCGGCCATTCGCATCCCCAACGATTTTCAAATGCTCAACCGTATCGCCATGTTCAAAGCGTGCCACATGCTCTTTGCCGTTGCGCCAAATCCGCAGCTCCAACCAGACCGATAGCGCATTTACCACCGAGACGCCCACGCCGTGTAAACCACCCGATACTTTATAAGAATTGCTATCAAATTTCCCGCCAGCATGCAGCTGAGTCATAATGACCTCGGCGGCGGAAACGCCCTCTTCCTCATGGATATCCACGGGTATCCCGCGCCCATTATCAGACACAGATACGCTGTTATCGGCATGAATTTTCACATGCACATGGTCGGCATGTTTGGCCAAAGCTTCATCGATGCCGTTATCCACAACCTCATAGACCATATGATGAAGCCCGCTGCCATCATCGGTATCGCCAATATACATGCCAGGGCGTTTGCGAACTGCCTCTAAGCCTTTGAGAACCTTGATAGAATCAGCGCCGTATTCATTGGCGGCTTGATCAGTGTTGGACATTGCTGTCATCCCTTAAATTTCACAGACAATATACGAGGTCTGGTAGAGAATGTCACGCCTATAGACTATATTTTGTGGCCTAAGTGAAGGGAATCACCGTTCCTACCAGGATAAGCAAGCCACCGGAAATTTGCGTGATCCGCTGTCGCGATTGCGGCGATGTGAAAAACTGCCGGCTGCGGTTTACCAGCAGGGCAACGCAGAGATTTCCCGTGAAGGGAATGCTAGCAGACAGCAGAGCGATCAGCGCCATATCCAGCGCCGTGAGGGTGTTAAAATCGAAAAACCCCGGCAGAATAGCGATGTAGAATAACATCGCTTTCGGGTTACCAATGATCACGGCTGCACCGGCGATAAAGCCGGCCCAGGCGCCGGGTTTTATCAGGCGCGATTCCTGCGCAATCGCCTGATCTGTCCTGCGCAGCAAGGCCAGCCCCATCCCCCAAAAAACCACCACAGCCACGGCTTTGAGAAGGATCAAAATCATCGAAAATTGTGTCACCAGCCAGCTGAGGCCCAAAATTGCTAGGGTTGGCCATAGCAAATCCCCCACCATCACGCCAAATGCCAAAGGCACAGCCGCCGCCAAACCGCCGCCCAGCGTGCGGGCAATCAGAGCCACCCAAACTGGGCCTGGGGTAAGGAACAGCACCAAAAGCCCTCCCGTATAGAGCAGCAAGTCAATTGCATTCACAGACATAGGCTGGCCTTTCTTTGATGCCCTGCACTTTTAGCCGAGTTTTATAAATGAGCCTGAACCGCTATCGCCAAGCTCTAACATCAACGCTGCCGCGCCTAGATCTTCAAACAATTCGGGCCCTGTACCGGTCATCCAAGCTTGTGCTTTTAGGGTGTTAATTTCGGTATAAAGCGCAGCTCGGCGCTGGGCGTCAAGATGCGCGGCCACCTCATCCAATAATAAGATTGGCGGGGCGCCGATTTGGTCTGTCAATGCGCGCGCATTGGCTAAAATAATTGAAATTAAAAGCGCTTTTTGTTCTCCGGTTGAGCATTCTTTGGCAGGCATGCCTTTGCTGAGATAAAGCGCGGATAGATCCGTGCGATGCGGACCCAGCAAGCTGCGCCCGGCGGCCAGGTCGCGCGCTCGCGCGCTGGCGAATGCGGCAGATAGATCTTCAACCGTATCTGGAAGCGGGCCGTTCTCGGATTGCAGCAATGTTAATTCCGCTTTTGGAAACTGGGTGCTCGCCGCGATTTGCGCGTTATGAATATACGCAAGCGCCGCTTGGCGCGCCTGCATAATGGCCACCCCCGAAAGGGCCATTTGATGTTCGAGCGCCCGATACCAATGATCATCAGTCACTTGGTCTTTTAACAGACGGTTTCTTTCACGCATGGCTTTTTCATAGCTCAGGCTGTGCTCGGCATGGCTTGGAAAAAAACTCAGCGCAATGCGATCCCAAAAGCGCCGCCGCCCTTCTGCCCCCTCGATCCACAACCTATCCATCGCCGGGACCAGCCAGAGCACGCGTGTTATGCCGCCCAGCGCGGTTTGCGAAGCGGTTTTCCCGTCAATCTTGGTGCTGCGCGCCGCGCCGTTTCGCGAACTTAGCTCGATCTCATGTTGACGCCCCTGCGCGGTCAGCGTGCCGCGCAGCTTCCATCCGATATGTTCAGGGCGTCGCGCCATATCTTCGGCGCTGGCGCGTCGCAATCCGCGCCCCGGCGAAAACAGCGATACAGCTTCCAAAATATTTGTTTTGCCAGAGCCATTGGCGCCAAACAGGGCGACCGGCCGCTCATCACATTCCAATTCTAACGATTTATGCGATCGAAAATGCGACAGATGGAGACTGGTTAGATACAGCATTGCCCGCGCATGATTTCAATGGCGATGTTGTGCGTTGCCGCGGGGCATGGGCAGATGCGGATCATCTTGGCCTTACACGCGCATGGGCATAACAACATAGACCGCGCTGGCATCATCGCCCTCGCGCATCAGCGTTGGATCTCCAGAGGAATTAAACATGAAAACTGCGTTCTCACGATCAACTTGGCTGGCGATTTCGAGCAGGTATTTGGCGTTAAAGCCAATTTCAAGCATCTCATCCGAATAGGCCACTGCAAGCTCTTCTTCGGCAGCGCCGCTATCGGGCGCGTTCACCGAGAGCACCAAGCGATCTTCATCCAGCGATAGTTTAACGGCGCGCGAGCGTTCGGAAGACACGGTTGCCACCCGATCCACCGCCTTTGCGAATTCAGAAGCATCCACTTCAAGCCGCCGCGTGTTATTTTGCGGAATAACCCGCGTGTAATCTGGAAATGTTCCGTCAATTACCTTTGATGTCATGGTGATTTCGGGTGTGGCAAAGCGGATTTTGGTTTCTGAAACAGAGACCGCGATTTGCATATCATCATCGTCAAGCAATTTGCGCAACTCACCCACGGTTTTGCGCGGCACAATCACGCCGGGAAGATCGCTTGCGCCCTCTGGCAATGCCGCATCAATGCGCGCCAGGCGGTGCCCATCGGTTGCCACGCAGCGCAGCGTTTGCCCGCCCTCGCCATCGGCCACATGTAAGTACACGCCATTAAGGTAATATCTTGTTTCTTCTGTAGAAATGGCAAATTTAGATTTATCAAACAAACGGCGCAGCATCGCGGCCGGGGCTGAAAAATTCGCCGTATATTCCGAACTTGCCATGATTGGAAAATCTTCTTTGGGCAATGTGGCCAAGGAAAAGTTTGACCGGCCAGCCTCTACGTATAAACGCCCCTTTGTGGCATCATCCGCCAGCGTGACCAACGCGCCATCTGGAAGTTTGCGCACGATCTCGTGCAGAGTCACCGCAGAGACGGTTGTGGCGCCCGGGCGCTCGACCTGCGCAGGGGTCTTGTCGATCACCTCAATATCCAAATCGGTTGCTCGGAAATGGACGGTGCTTTCATCGCATTCGATCAACACATTTGCCAAAATAGGAATGGTGTTGCGGCGTTCAACAACCGACTGAGCTTGCGACAGCGCTCTGAGCAATATACTGCGTTCAATGCTCAATTTCATATCAATTGCTCCTGTTTTTTTCGAACCGTTCAGCTGCCTAAGGCAGGGCCGTGCCCAATGAATAATTACTTATTGATGCTAAAGCTAAACCCGTCAAGTGCAACCCTTTGATCTTTGCCACGGCCAAGCGATAAACAGAGGTAAGCGCCTGTGATGGTTTAGGCTTCTAAAGTTCTGCGCAGCATTTCAAGATCTTCTGCCACTTGCCCATCCTGTATCTTGAGCTCTTCGATGCGCTTTACGCCATGCATAACGGTTGTGTGGTCGCGGCCCCCAAATCGGCGGCCGATCTCGGGAAGGCTGCGACTGGTCATTTGTTTGGCCAAATACATCGCCACCTGGCGCGGGCGGGCATAGGTGCGCACGCGTTTGGGACCAATGATATCTGACAGACGAATGTTATAATGCTCAGAGACTTTGCGTTGGATTTCTTCCACTGTGATCTTGCGCTCGGAGGCGCGCAATACATCTGCCAAGCAATCTTGAGTCAGATCCAGATTGATCGGCCGTCCAACCAAAGAGGCAAAAGCAAATAACCGGGTAAGTGCGCCTTCTAAGACGCGTACATTTGTTGATATCCGCAACGCTAGAAACTCTAATACGTTGGGCTCAATCACCAGATCGGGATATTGACTTTGATGCCGCTCTACCTTCGACTGAAGGATCCCCAAACGCAATTCATAATCGGTTGGGTGCAAATCCACCACCAAGCCGCATTGCATCCTGCTTTTGATACGATCTTCCAGATCTTTAATTTCACCCGGCGCACGATCTGCCGAAATGATAATTTGCTTATTTTGATCGACCAAAGCGTTAAACGTGTGAAAAAATTCTTCTTGGGTGCTGTCTTTTCCGGCTATGAATTGTACATCATCCACCATCAATACATCCACCGACCGGAACAATTGTTTGAAATCCATCATTTTGCGTTCGCGCAGCGCTTGCACGAACCGATACATAAATTGTTCTGCCGAAAGATATAGAACGTTTAGATCTGGCCGCCGGGCTTGCAATTCCCAGGCCGTGGCATGCATCAGATGCGTTTTACCTAAGCCCACACCTCCATATAAAAACAGCGGGTTAAACGTGACCTCTCCACCTTCGGACACGCGCTTTGACGCCGCATATGCCAGCTCATTTGGTTTTCCAACGATAAAAGTGTCGAAGGTGAAGCGCGCATCAATTGGCGCGCTTGTAAACTCTGACGAGAAACCACCATTCTTTGCAGCGCTGGATTTTGGCGTGTCTTGGCGTGCCGGTGCTTCCAGCGGCTTTTTGATATCGGTTTGACGCGCAGCAACTTGAAACCGAATGCGGCGGATCTGCGCCTGCGCTTCGCTGAGCTTATGTAGAATCACATCCCCAAAATTTTGCTCTACATAATTTCCCAAAAACGTTGTGGGCACATCGAACACCGCAACATCATCTTCCACATGCGAAAAATTCAGCGGGTCAATCCAGGTTCGATAGTTATTATTACCAATTGTCAGTTTGATTGAGGATTGTAAGTCGCGCCATTTTTCTGGAGTCATTTAATTTGCTTCCCACATTCCCAAGCGCCGCTTTCCACCAGCTAAACCGTGGACCTACGACGAAAATTCACCACATCCGCCTTTTCACAGACAGAATATTGCGAAGTCACTTCGCCATTTTTTGAGGCAGAGCTACGCTGCCACATTTTGGTGGTGTGCTGTTCACACAGCATATCACCCCAGCATGAAACCAAATGGTTCCACTAACATAATTGCTTTGCTGCGGTTGTTCAGTCCCCCCCCGGGGTCTCACGACTCGCCTGTAGACTTTAGCAACAGACTTACGGGGGCGGCAACAGAACTTCGGACTTGACTCAGAGATTTGTCAAAAGAATCTCTTGAAGCGATTTATGCAAAAAAAATGCACCGCAAAAAGCAGTGCATTAGACATGTTCGCCGATTAATAATTAAGCGTAGGAGGCTTAAGCAATCGCTTTCAAGCGTGCCGTTAGGCGCGACATTTTTCTAGCGATCGTGTTCTTGTGGTAGATGCCCTTTGTCACGCCGCGCATCATTTCTGGCTGGGCTGCACGAAGCGCTTCTGAGGCTGCATCTTTATCACCGCTTTCGAGCGCTTCTTCCACACGGCGCACGAATGTGCGGATGCGTGAGCGGCGGGCTTTGTTAACAGCAGCGCGGCGCTCATTCTGGCGGGCGCGTTTTTTTGACTGAGGCGTATTGGCCATAAATAAATTTCCCATGGTTTGGGTTGCTAAGTATCAGGCGGCGTCTTTAGGCTGCCTTCTGCGGTGAGTCAACAGGGCAATGGCATCTCGGGCGATAAAAAACCGTTAAATCCCTTATTTGTCGCGAAATTGTGGTTCGCGTTTTTCTAGAAATGCCGCCATCCCTTCTTTTTGATCTTCGGTGGCAAATAAGGCATGGAAAACGCGCCGTTCGAAGAGTAGCCCCTCGTTAAGCGTTGTCTCGTATGACCGATTGATCATTTCTTTCACAGCCACTGTTGTTATTTGGGATTTTTCCGCGATTTTCGCAGCGGCGGCCATCGCTTCAGAAAGCAGTTTCTTTGCGGGAACGACGCGGCTGACCAGCCCGCATCTTTCGGCTTCTTCGGCTTCCATAAACCGGCCCGTCAGGCACATATCCATGGCTTTTGATTTCCCGATCGAGCGGGTCATTCGTTGTGTGCCGCCAATCCCAGGAGATACGCCTAGGTTGATTTCGGGCTGACCAAATTTCGCAGTGTCCGAACAAATGATGAAATCACACATCATTGCCAATTCACAGCCGCCGCCCAACGCATAGCCTGATACGGCGGCGATGATTGGTTTGCGCGTCGCGGTGATTTTATGCGCCTCTGATGCGAAGAGATCTTCGGTGAACACATCGACAAAGCTTTTCTGGCTCATCATTTTTATATCTGCGCCAGCGGCGAATGCTTTTTCAGACCCAGTCAAAACGATGCAGCGAACTTTATCGCTGGTTTGTGCCTCGCCAAGCGCCTCAGCCAATTCTTGCATCAATTGATTGTTCAGCGCATTCAGCGCATCCGGACGGTTTAACTTTATCAGGGCAACGTGATCTTCAACGGTTACAATGATCGTTTCATAGGCCATGCGCCAGGCTTTCGGTTGTTTCCACAGATGACTTGCATAGCATGGGTAAGAAAACCATGTCCAGAATGCGTTCTTTCTAGGTTTGACAGGAAGGGCAGTAAAAACTTGAGCGCCCTGATTGTTGAATTCTTCGAATTAAGCTTTTGCAACCCGATGCATTGCACGGTGCGCCTTCGCGCCCATAAACGTCAAATTGGTGTTGGAAATAGCCCAATTCACCATCAGCCTGACGAAAATCGCGCAAAGACGACCCACCGGCTGCAATGGCTTCATTCAAGACATCGCGAATAATTGGAACCAGCGATTTTATCCGCTTTGGGGCCAATCGAAACCCCGCACGATGCGGGGCAATACCCGCACGAAAGAGCGCTTCGCATACATAAATATTGCCCAAACCCGCGACCAGGCGTTGATCCAGCATTAAGGATTTGATCGGGGCGCGCCGCGTTTTTACGTGATTGAAGAAATAGGGTTCATCAAAAGTATTTCCCAAAGGTTCGGGGCCTATATCGCGCAACAATCGATGGCTTTCGCCAGCCGCAGTTTGCATCAAATCCATAGCCCCAAAGCGCCGCGGATCGTTGAAGGTGACGCGGGTGCCTTTTTCCATGTGAAAGATCACATGATCATGTTTGCCAATGGCCGCGTGGTTTTGCACAAATCGCCCCAACGGGTCACCTGAAACCAATATGCGCCCCGACATGCCCAGATGCATCAAAAGGGTTTCTCCGCTAGATAAATCCGCCAGAATATATTTTGAGCGCCGGCGCAATCGTTGAATTCTTTGCCCTGTGAGCCTTTTTGCCATTTGTGTTGGAAAGGGCCAGCGCAAATCGGGCCGGTTTACCTGGGCTAATTTTATCACATCGCCCTCCATCGCGGGCGCCAATCCGCGCATGACGGTTTCAACTTCAGGCAGTTCGGGCATGGTATTGCTTTTCTGTTGCGCCCCTTTTGGGGCAGTTACGAATCTGCACGCGGCGCTGATCGCCCTGCGCATAAGCTCTATTGTAAAAACGCGATGGTCAAAGACGCAAGTGCCGCATTGTATTCAAGCTGTTCCGCTATATAACACAACTTATTAAGGTAAAGGCAGTTGCGATGAATGATCAGGGCGAAACCACAACCCATTTCGGATTTGAAACCGTATCTGAGGCGGATAAAGCCGATCTTGTGCAGGGTGTTTTTGGCAGCGTTGCCTCGAAATATGATATTATGAATGATGTGATGTCGGGGGGCGTACATCGTCTTTGGAAAGATGCGATGATGGATTGGTTGGCGCCGCGCGCAGGCCAACGTCTGCTGGATGTGGCGGGCGGTACGGGCGATATTTCTTTCCGCTTCTTGAAAAGAGCCGGGCGCGCCCATGCCACGGTTTTAGATTTAACCGAACCGATGTTGATTGAAGGGCGTAAACGCGCAGAAGCCGCGCAAATGCACGACCAGCTGGATTGGGTGGTTGGGGATGCTATGCATCTGCCATTTGAAGATAACTGTTTTGATGTGTATACGATCAGCTTTGGAATTCGCAACGTTACACGCCCGCAAGAGGCTTTAAATGAGGCGTTTCGCGTGCTGAAACCGGGCGGGCGTTTGGTGGTGCTTGAGTTTTCACATATTCCCAATACCACGCTGCAATGGGCGTATGATCGCTATTCATTCAATGTCATTCCAGTGATGGGTCAGATTATCGCGAATGACCGCGACAGCTATCAATATCTTGTCGAGTCGATTCGGCAATTTCCCGATCAAGACACGTTTCTATCGATGCTGCGCAAAGCGGGGTTCGAAAATGCCAAATATCGCAATCTGAGCATGGGAATTGCGTGTTTGCATTCGGGTTGGAAAATCTAGATGCGGGGCCCGCATAATATATGGCGTCTGGTGCGCACGGGCGCCACGCTTGAGCGTACGGGCGCCATGCGCGCAGTGTTAGACGCGATGGAGGCTCCGCGCGCGCTGCGCGTGACCGCGCGCATTTTGGGTTGGCCCTTCGCCTGGTTGGGGTTGAAGGGGGATGCAACCATGCCGCCTGCCCCGCGCGCCCTGTCTGCTTTGGGGCCGGCCTATATTAAATTTGGTCAGATATTATCCACCCGGCCAGATTTAGTGGGCCATGATTTGGCGCAACAATTGCGCGTTTTGCAGGATAAGCTGCCGCCATTTTCGATCGCAGAGGCCAAAGCCAGCTTTGCAGAGGAAATCGGCATAGATCCCGATCAGGTGTTTTCGGAATTCAGCGAGGCTGTGGCCGCGGCCTCTATCGCGCAGGTTCATAAAGCCCGTTTGCTTGAAACTGGTGCGTATGTTGCGGTGAAAGTCCTGCGTCCCAAAATCGAAAAAGCCTTCCGCAAAGATATTGATGCGTTTTATTTGGCGGCCCGCATGGTGCAGCTTTTGTCACCCGCATCGCGCCGCTTGCGCCCTGTGGATGTGATTTCACATTTTGAAGGCGTTGTGATGGGCGAATTGGATCTACGCCTCGAAAGTTCGGCGGCCTCAGAATTTGCCGCCAATACGCAGGGTGTTGATGCAGGGTTTCAATTGCCTGCGGTGAAGTGGCCTCTATCGGGGCGCCGGGTGATGACGCTGGATTGGGCCGAAGGGGCACCGCTGGGCGATAATGAGGCCCTGCTGGCCGCGGGGCATGATTTGGCCCAGTTGGGGGATCGGGTTCTAAAATTATTTCTCAGCCATGCGCTGCGCGATGGGTATTTTCACGGGGATATGCATCAGGGTAATTTAAAAGTGGCCGCAAATGGCGATATTATCGCGTATGATTTCGGAATTATGGGGCATATTGATGAATATACGCGCCGGGTCTATGCCGAAATCTTATATGGGTTTATCCGCCGCGATTACAAACGCGTTGCAGAGGTACATTTTGAAGCGGGCTATGTGCCCGCAGATCGGGATGTCGATGAATTTGCGCGGGCATTACGCGCCGTCGGCGAGCCTATTTTTGGCATGGATGCAACGCAAATATCGATGGGCCGCCTGCTGAGTTATTTATTTGAAGTAACACAAAAATTTGGCATGGAAACCCGAACCGAGCTGATCTTATTGCAGCGAACCATGGTGGTGGTTGAGGGGGTTGCACGCTCTTTGAACCCGCAAATCAATATTTGGCAAGTCGCGCGGCCAGTGGTTGAGGATTACATTCGCAAACGTATCGGGCCGCTGGCGTTATTGCGCGATTTGTCCAAAGCAGCGGGCGTTTTGGCGCGCTTTGGCCCCCGCCTGCCGGGTTTGGTTGAGGCGGCGTTGATCCAGCAATCTGCACCCGCGCAGGAGGCCGCGCCACACTCAACCTTATTGCGGGTGGCGTTGTTTTCTGGAGCGATGGCTTTGGGCGGTGCCTTGGTTTATTGTTTGCCGCTTATGCTTTAACCTTCAATGCCGTGACTTCTTGATCAAACGCATCTGAATAATCTGAATTGCCTTGCAGTTTTTGCCAGAGGCAATAGGCGGCAATGCGCCAGCTGTAATGCGGGTATAATCGTTCAAAACGCGCAAAGTCGAAACGGGGATATTGCGCTTGATACGCGTTTAAAACCTGCTTTTGCTGTTTTGCGTTTAGTATTTTGCCACGATAAAGGCGTTGCATTGCGGGGGATAAGAAATGGCTTAGATCTTCCATTGGATCACCCAAAGCAGGGCTTTGCCAATCAATCATCAGGGCCGTTTGGCCTGATATCACGATATTATTTGCCACTGGATCTGCATGAATGAGGCTTATTTTTGTTGGTTTTTCTACAGGGATGGTCGGCCTTAGGCGCTCTAAGAGCCCGCGCTCTGGCCCCTCGCATCGTTGCAAAATTTGTATAGTATGGGCGTTTAATTCACTAGATCCACAGGGCGCGTGTCTTATGGCTTTTGAATCGGCCGGAACCGTGGGCCGGCTATGGATGCGCGCCAGCAACTGGCCGACTGGCGCGGTTTGATCGCTGAAACTGACCCCGTGGTGATGGTGATAAACCAAGCAGCGCCCTTGGGGCGTCTCTACCAACCCCAATGGCTTTGGACAAAGCTTTTCTGCGTGAAGATTTTCTAGGCAATAATATTCGCCCGCAGGATCATTTGCAAAAAGCGGATTCTGCCACGCGGTTTGTGGATATAGTTTTACGCAGAGATCTTGCGCGCCAGCTTGTGAAACGCGCCAAACGCGGTTTGAGCGCCCCCCCGAAAGCGCGACCCATTGCGCGGGTATTTGCAACAGCCCTTTCTCGCGCAAAGATGTCTCTAAACTGGCTATGGGCACGGGCGCTTATCCTTTCAGACTGCCCGATCGATTAAGGGATGTCTTTGGCAGGCGCAAGTTTTCTGCGTTAGCGCAGACCAGTAAGGTTTTTCCACGGAAGGGTTTGGCCATTTCCAAGCGTGACCAGTATGTCATCAGCGGGTTGCGATATTTCTTCAATGGTTTGCAAACTGGCAAGTTTAGAAATT
>ERZ1046568.31-NODE-31-length-127561-cov-10.697175_pt1 | contig 127561 bp, 115 predicted proteins | sample MGYA00383092_ERZ1046568 | MGnify/ENA primary metagenome ERZ1046568 (study PRJEB29581, sample SAMEA5548362) | metagenome | biome: marine; feature: coastal; material: water | depth 1 m | study: Short-term variability in the microbial, nano- and picoplankton... | reverse complement strand
CCTCTTCCTCCTCTTCCTCCTCTTCCTCCTCTTCCTCCTCTTCCTCCTCTTCCTCCTCTTCCTCAGCCTCCTCTTCTTCCTCTTCAGCCTCAGCCTCCTCTTCTTCCTCTTCAGCCTCCTCTTCCTCTAAGCTCCAATCATCGCATTTATATCCTGCGTCAATAAGAACCGTTTGCTGTTCTTGAAAACACATAGTGCACATGGTCTTATCATCTTCCATGCAACCGGGGGTTCCTTTATACACAACATGAATCGAATTGTTATGACAATCAATATCAATCGAGCATTCATCACACCTTACATAGCGGTCATCCTTCTCCTCTTCTTTAATTACATACACGATGTTCTCTTTTTCAACAGGTTCTATGATTTCAATATCATCATCATTATCAATTTTTTCTTTTTTAATACTAACAATTGGCTTGTCACATGATGATTCACACGAACACTTATTACGAAATTCCGGCATAGTATATATTACACTTCGAAGGGCCTTATTTTTCTTTTTCAAATCAGCATTTTTCCTCTTTAGTTTATTATTCTCATCTATAATATTCTTTACAATTGGTATATTCATAATAGCATCCAGTGTTGCTTTGAACGCATTGCGGGTTGTATCCTTCGTCATATTCAGTAAAATGTGTCTTATTGTTATTATATAAATCTATAATCCTTTATTTCAATTTTATAATTGTATTTTTACCCAGTTGCTAGGAAACAAATCAACTGTATTATGTTGTAATTTTTCACCAAACCATAAAGACGGATAACATACTATGCGTTTGGCGTTTGTATTAAAATACGCCCCCCACCAACTAAATGTACTATTTGCAATAATATTATGGTCGCAACACGACATCAATAACATTTGCTCCCAATCTTTCAAGCTATCTTCCACACGTTGAAAAACAATGCCTGTATATTTTTGTTTTAACTTTTCTATAATTAAATTCACATCATTGGTATCAACATTTTCATGAAAATATAAAACTTTAATGGTAGAATCATTTATACTTGTTTGTATCTTAGCAATGGCTTTGTCGTAGAAATCATACGACATAACAGGATGACAGTCTTGTATTTTTTTATAGTCTCCTATACGGAAATGCATACTTACTGTTGTAGAACGGTCAAAATACATGTGGTGTTTTTCGCGCATTTCTAATTGCTGCTTATCAAGCTGTATCAATTCATAAATATAATCTGTGTATTTATCGAAATACTTATAACTTTGATAGTAACCACTTAACATGATATTGTCGGCATCAATATTAGGTATTTTCTGATAAGCAAAGTCTTGTTCTTTTATTGTGGGATAACTCATAAGAACGGTGTTTTGTTTATACATATTATTGCCATATGTAGTGGTTGAAAGTAATCCATTCAAGAAACTATGCCAGTAGGTAGGTCTTATTGTCCCTGACCGCAGTTCTTCAGAATATGGAAATACTGTTTTTCGCATTGTATCTTTGGCATAAGCAATTGTCGCAAATATCTGAAACAATTGGTTTCCTAATCCTCCCATTAGATTGCATGTCACATAATTATCCATTTTTATATAAAGTCATTGTGAATGTCTATAAATAGTTTTATTAATTTTTGTTTTTGAAACAAAAATTAATCTAAATACCAAAGTTTTCTCGAATAATCTCATTTTTGCTTGGACCTTTCTGTTTTTCACTTTGGCGTTTTACTTTATACACTCCTGCGTTTCCAGTTGACTGGCCGCTATATTGGCTATTGCCAATATCTTCATTATCTTCATGAAGTTCAGGCAAGATGCGAGTCATTGGCTTTTCGATGATTAACATCATGTGCTCTGATTTCAATAACTTACGATACTCTTTTATAGACAAATTCCCATAGAACTTATCCAATAGATAGTGTGGGTCTGGTGCTGGTCGAATATTTTTCTTGTAATTATAGACTTTGCTATAAATCTGATTCAATAAATGGTAACGTTCAAATTTGGTAGAGTCATCAATATTCTCTTTCATTAAATACGCAGCAGCACATTCCGGGCGACAGAACGAGCCATAGCCATGAATTTCTTCATCCATCTCATACTTTGGTATATGACAAGATTGATTATCAAAATCATAGGTACACCAAAAACAGGCGGACTTCTGATCTTCATTGTTTGACCTGTATAATTTTATTTTCATTTCTTTCAACTTAGACGCAACGTCTTTTATGTCAACACCCTCATTGTCATCCTGAACGTCGGCATTATCAGGAACAGTCGCATCATTTTCCTTACACGCGCTACACAACCGGTTGGGTTGTGGTTCTACATACGCAATCTTTGTTTGTGTCTTTTGTTCTTCTAGCTGAAAATAATTAGGATTATCAACATTTTCATATGCTTGAATATCAGGTGGAACTATTGGGTTGTATTCCAATGGATTCGTTACAATAGCATTACGTTCAACATCCATATTTTCAACATCTTTTAAACAACATTTCAAGTGTAAAATAACATTTGAAGTAGAATTTTGTTCGATATTATTATCATTCTCTTTGATATATAATTTACCCCCTTTAGGTTTTCTCCCTCTTTTCTTTGCGGTTGTTACAACAACCTCTTGTTTTTCTTCAATCGAAGTAGAAACATTTTCTGTTGCCAACTCAGATTTTTTCTTGCGACCTCTTTTCTTTTTAATGGGTTCTTCTGGGTTAATTGGTTCACTCATCGCTCCTGATTATTAAAATAATCGTCCTTATTTTTTATATACTTTGAAAAAATACTTTTCGATAAACTAGATAAGACTAGCATTAAATTGTTGACTAACTTGATAAAATAAGACTTTATCTGTCAATTCCGGTATATTTTTAGCATTTACATAAGTACATGTACTTCTGAGACCACCTAGATAATCTAATACAGTATTCGAAACGCAACCCTTGTATTTCACTTTGAAATCTCTTCCTTCAGAAGTCCGATAACTAGCAGTTTTTCCATAGTATTTATTCATCGCTTTACTTGAGCTCATCCCGTAAAACGTTTTAAATTTTTGCCCCTCTATTTCAACAATGTCACCTGGGTTTTCATCATGTCCGGAAAAAACCCCTCCCATCATAACAAAATGGGCTCCGCCACCAAACGCCTTTGATAAATCACCCGGACAGGTAATTCCGCCATCACCAATAATATGCGCTCCAATATTGTTCGCAGCATGACTACACTCCATAATAGCACTTAACTGTGGCATGCCTACTCCTGTTTTTATTCTGGTAGTACATGCTGACCCAGGACCAATTCCAATTTTTACAACATCAACTTTGCCATTTTCGACCAGATCAGTAACTGCTTCTGATGTTACAACATTCCCAGCAACAATAATTTTATCAGGAAATGCGTCACGAATAGACCTACAATATTCAGGATAACTGGAAATATAGCCATTTGCGATATCAATACAAATCCACTTGAAATCTACCACTTCCTCAACTGCTTTCAAATAAGAAATAGATTCGTCTGATTTTCCAATAGAAACCATAAACAAATCAGGATTCAATGAGTGTTTTTCATGATATTCTTTGTACTCTTCAGGAGTATAGAATTTATGTAAGGCAGTAATCATGTTATTTTCACTTAAACTTTTATATATCTCAAATGTACCTACGCAATCCATATTGGCAGCTATAATTGGAGTCCCTTTCCATTTTATAGATGAATATTTGAAATTGTATTCAACATTTAGATCTACTTGAGAACGACTAATCAAGTCACTTTTTTGAGGTCTTATTAATACATTTGCAAAATCCAACTTAGGAATTGATGAAATTTTACTTTCGCAATTCATGTCAATGAAATTATTAATATGAATTCATTTAAATTAGTTATAAAAAACATTTATACATAAGAGAATATCGAAAAGTTAAAAAATGTGATTTCTTCTCTTTTTGATTTCGCATATTCTATTGTATATTTCTAAATTTTTATCGTCCTTTTGCTTCTGTAAAAATTCAAGATGTCTGGCGTTTTTTTTTGCGGCATCTTCATCAATTTTGTGTAGTTTCAACGCGCGCAATATAGTATTTTGGTATCGCAATCGAACAGGCAAGTTACTTTGTTCCTTTTTGTATTCTTCAATATCAAGTAGATGTTGCCTAATCGCATCGTCTTTATATCTTGAATCTATCGATGATAAGTCTAAGTCCATAATTCCTTGATAACCTTGTATTATATTATCTTCTTTCATAGTAGATGATAATATAGTTTATGTAGAAATATAACCTTTATATAGAAATCATATCTGTGCTTTGTTATAGCATTCTCGACATAAAGGCAAATAGTTAGTCGACCCGATTAATACTTGGTCGGTGGATACGGCCAATCTATGCGAAAATAATGCTTTCTTGCCACAATCACATTTTGAAGTAAGTTTGGTTATTTTATCACAGTAGGGTATCAAGTCTAATAACTCCCCAAATTTGTTTCGCTTGAAGTCACCATCTAATCCACAAATGTATACATGTTTATTGTGTTTTTCTACTAATTCAAGAGCGACCTTTTTAATATCAGGAAAGAATTGTCCTTCGTTTATAAGAATCATTTGGGCTTGCAATAAGTCATCTAAATTTTCATTTAGTTCACTCATGAAATTACATGGAATCATAACTTTGTCATGAGTAGACAAATGTTCGTTGTCGTACCTGGTATCAAGAGAGTAATTTACGACATTTACTTTATGTGTTTCATTAAACTTTTTGTAGATGTCTACCAAATAAGTTGTTTTCCCAGAAAACATGGGTCCTACAATTAGTTCCAGATACCCTTCGTTAGTCATTTTAGTTGTATATAACAATAGAAAATACCTTTTAACTATTTTCAATTTTGTTTGTTGCGCAATAATTACATTACGACAAATTACATAAACATTATTAGTTGTTTTATAATAAAATGGAACAAACAATACCCTGGGTTGAAAAATATAGACCGACGACTTTTAATAATATTGTGTTAGACCCCATTAATCGTACCATTTTTGAAAATATACTTGACAAAAAATATTTTCCGAATGTCCTTTTTTATGGGCCTCCTGGCACTGGCAAAACTACGACAATTATAAATTTAATAAATAAATACCAGAGCAATTTTAATGAGAAAAACAAAGAAAATATTATCCATTTGAATGCGTCGGATGAACGTGGGATTGATATAATTCGTAATCAAATTCAACAATTTGTCAAATCAAATAATTTTTATAACAATGGTTTGAAATTCGTTATTTTAGATGAAGTGGATTATATGACGAAGAACGCACAACAAGCATTGAAGTATTTGATACAGAGTTCCAAGCCAAACGTCCGGTATTGTCTTATATGTAATTATATCAGCAAAATAGAAGAGTCGTTGCGAAATGAATTCATATGTGTAAGGTTCAATCAGTTGCCAAAGAAAGAAATATTTCTGTTTTTAAAAAATATAGTAAGCAATGAAAATTTAAATATCCATGATGAGACCATTAAACTTATTCAAGACAATCATTCTTCTGATATAAGAAGTATGATAAATTTCATTCAATTAAACCAACACGATAATGACTTGAATGAAAATATAATAACCGTACAATTGTGGGATGAAATATTATTATTGCTGGTTGGAAAAAATAAATTGGCATTTAAGGCCAAAATTTTTAATATGAGCGTCCATTATAACACAGACAAAATTGCGATTATAAAAGATTTTGTTATGTTTCTCTTGAAAAACAAACCAGAATACATTAAAGAAGAGTTATTGAGCATGGTTGAAATGATATTTCATAGTAATAATTTACCAATAGAGAACGTTATTGACTACTTTTATGAATCATTTCCATAAAATTGTAAAAGTTCTTACAAAATACACAAAATACTTTATAAAATTGAATTCTTTTTTATAAAGTATAAGAAAGCAGTTATAGTTCCAGTAATTTATAAATCGTTCAACATGTCGTCTCCTGTCGCCGCTAGTAATGCCATTCCCAAGAAGTTGCCTGCGGGTCAAATGAAATACATTGAGTTTATGTATCATGTTGTTGACCGTCTTGATTTCGTTGGTGATGTTGTCAAGCAACAAATGATTGATTCAATTGTATTCGCACCAGTGGATTTTCAACACGAGCTAGTTGCTAGTTTCCTAGAAAAAAACAAAAATAAGGTGATTTCAAAGGAAATCACAGACAAAAAGAAACAGAACGCAATTGATAAGAAGAACGCAGACAAACAAGCGAAGTTTGACGAAAAGAAACGCATTAAAGAGGAGAAGGAACTTGCTAAGAAAGAAGAGAGAGAGAGAGCAAAGGAGAACAACCGGCTAAAGAGGCAACAAGAAAAAGATGAAAATAATAAGAAAAAGAAGGATTTGAAGATCAAAAATTCTAAAAAGAATCCAATCGTTGTATCTGACAATATTACCTCTACAACAACCGTTGATGCGAATGAAATCATTGCGAGTGAACCATTGAACTCAGAGCTAGCAACGGAAGAGTTTGTCAACACACCAAACAAAGATGAAGCCCTTACTGAAAAATCACCATCCCTTGTAAAAAAGGCGATTAAGAAACGTGTATTAAAAAAAAATAAGGAGGAAGAGGCATAGAAAAATATAAACCAACTATTATAAAAATAAAAGATTGTATATTCGTTATACAATTTTTTATTGCGGCAGCCAAAATGTAAAATTGAATCGGCTTAAAGAATAATGCTTACTCCATATAGTAAAATAACCATGGGTGGTCTTGACAATGAATGGGCTGCTTTTCTACAAACGCACAATGACAATACCTGCAATTTTGGGTTGCACCTGAATAGCAATTTAGAAGCAAAAAAAAATACACCGACAGAAGATGCGTTATGTAATAAAGACGAGTGCGAAATCACGAAACCGGAAACAACCACGAACACACCTGTATGTGAAGAATTATATATATCTACAAAAACAAAAGTTCTTTATTTGAATATGCTTATTAATATTGAATCAGTATTTTGGAATATTCCGATTACTGAATATTGGAAACCGGAAGAAGGCGTCCTTAAAAAGCAAATAAAAATAATCTCAAACACGCGCGAAGAATATGCTGAATATAAGTCAAAGTTAGAAAAAGAAAAATATTATGTAGAGAATATTATCAAACAAGTTGACAATCCTTGTGCTCGTAAAATAAAATACAAGGATGAAAGAAAACTTACTATTGGCCTTTCTAAAAAAGACATTATGAATTGTCGTGGCAAAGTAAAGAATGCTTTTTATAATTGTTTTGCTCTTATTATGCGTTTCAAGTACAAAGGTAATTTCAGAGAGATTCATGTAAAGGTATTCAATACAGGGAAAATGGAGATACCTGGAGTGTTGAATGACGAAATACTGGAAATAATAAAACAAAAAATCCTTGATATTATACAACCAAACGTAGAGGATAAGGTAAAATATGTAGAGAATCGCGAGGAAAACAATGTATTAATCAATTCAAATTTCAATTGTGGTTATTACCTCAACCGTGAAAAATTACATTCTCTTATGCGTACAAAGTATGGCATTGAAGCCGCATTTGACCCGTGTAGTTATCCTGGTGTGAAATGTAAATTTTACTTTAATAATGAATTAGGATTTGATACTGACGTACAAAAAGGGCAAATAATCAAGGAAGACCGTGAAATGAAAATGAGTGAGCTAAACGACTATGTAAAATACACAGAAGTATCCTTTATGATTTTCAGGACAGGTAGTTGTTTGATTGTCGGAAATTGTAATGAAAAAGTCCTTACATTCGTATTCGAATACATTAAAAACGTATTAAAAACTGAATATGAATATTTATATGTAATTAATACAGACGTTGCCCCGAAAGAGAAAAAAACAAAATTACGAAAGAAAAACATACAAGTAAGTCCTTCTTACATGAAAGATGTGATTCTGGAAAAATCAAATGTCAGAAAGTAACCATACAACCATTTCTTTTATAGAATCATTTTGAATAAATTCATTTAATTTTTCTTTTTCAATACATAATTTTGTCAGATACCAGTCGTTTTTTTCGTAATCACTTATAGAACCACTTCTATAACGTGTCATTTTTTCACTTTTTTTAATAAATTCTTCTATCATTCTCTTATATACAGAGAACGGTACCGAATACTCACGTTGTATATATTCTAGATAATGAAGCGCTACATCTATTTTTTCAATACAGTGAAATAATCGCATCAAGTATTCATTACACAATGTATGTCTATTGGCGAAAGTAATTTTATCATTCCCCCAATAAAATAACACATTTATTAGTTTCAAAAGGCGAGGAAAGAAATCTTTCCATTCTTTGTTTTTTATAGATATAGATTCATCATCTAATGTCATCATATTATTAAGCGAGTTAGAATGTTCTCCTTCTACACCATCGAATAAATCGCATAATGTTTTTTTATATACAAATTGGATTACATCACTGGAATCCATGTTGTCACTTAAATGAGGAGATGTATGGATTTGTTCTAGATATTCCAGATAATAATAATAGGTTTGTTGTGATGTATAATACGCTTTTTCTGGATTTTTCGTTTTCAATAACACATATTCAAATACTCTGTGAATAGAATGAATTCCAATAAGCAACTGATTGCTACTCTCGTTAGTTGCATTGATAAAAGTGCAGTCTTTTGCTTTGTCAAAATATTCGTTAATAACATTGAAGTATCTTTCTACTATTTGCATTTTAATAGTTTTAGGAAGAAACGCCGACATGCCTGCTTTGTGTAAAATATAAAGATACTTTTATAAATGTTTTTTCGTTAGAATGATTTAAAGTAATATCTAACATATAATTTATAAAAATGTCTATGACTGATAATAAAGAACCTCTAAATGCGAATGGGTACAGATTGCCTGAGATCACCGCCCTTCAAAACGCTAGCAAGCTGGCAATTATTGAAGATAAGCCTGTTATGATGGACTATTGGACTCATTCACTTGATAAAAGTGTATTGATTGGGGTAAAAGAAAACGAAGAGAAACTTCTTGTAAAGAGTGAAGAAGAATATACTAGTCCTATTTCTAAGATTTACAAGGTAGGCAAGGAATACATTATTATCACAGAGAATTCGATCTACCTTGTGGATGTGGAAATCCCTACTAAGCGAATCCGTTCTTAAATGTATATGCCAACTTTTGCTACAATGTTATAAAGTTATTATAACATTATATCACAAACTTTGTGAAATGTTTTTCATTTGTTCTTCTGACAGTGTTTCTGGGAATACTATTTGGAAATCTAATACAAGGTTGCCTGTAATATTTTCTCTTATCATTCCTAAATTATTAACAATTTTCTTTGTTCCAGGCTTTATTACACTCGGCGTTGTCATTGTATTCAAACCAAGTTTTTTCCCATTTAAATGATCTATTTCAAATGAAAACCCACATAATGCCTCTTTCAGACACAACTCTTTCACATAAATCAGGTCCAAACCTTCACGTTTGAATGTTGTATTGTTTGTAGTTTTAATGATAATCTTCAGATCACTTTTGAACTGGTCTTCAAATACATTTCCCTTTCCTTTGAAAAGCAGCATTTCATTATTGTCGATTCCTCGAGGTACTGTAATATAAATGGTTTCTTTTTCTACTTTTTTAATACCATTATCGATAACCCATCTTTCTATTTCCATTGGATAATTGCCACCATGATAACATTGTTCCAATGTGAGATTCAATATTCTTTCTATGTTCTCTGGTCGTCGAAATGAGAAATTCGAGTTTACATTTACTGGTCTTCCGTTATGGAATGCGTGAACGTTTCCAAATCCGCGTCCATTCAAATTAATATTCATTTTATGCGGATTTCCCATACTTTCATTAAAAAACATGCTGAATATGTTATTCAAATCATCAAAGGGCATATCTTGTCCTCCAAATGGGCTTGCTGACATGTTTTTTTTTATGTCATGTTCTTTGCGTTTGTCTCTATCTCCTAGAATGTCATATGCTTCGTTAATTTCCTTCATCTTTTGTGTAGTATCTTGGTCTTGATTTCGATCCGGATGGTACTTAAGTGATAATGACCGATAAGCTTTTTTTATCTGACTATCATCCGCATTTTCGGGGACGCCTAATGTTTCGTAGTAGTTCGTCATTTGTAAATACTATATTGTTCGGTTTATATATTATTAATGAAAATGATTTAATAGTTTTTACACAAAATTAATTAAATGAAACTAACCACTTTTATCGCAAAATATAAACCTTATTTCATAGGAGATTTTTGTATGGAAACAGATTTAATTGATGTTATTAATAGTTTAATAGAAGTAGACTATTTGAATTTATTGTTTGTTGGAAACAATGGTACCGGGAAAACTACGTTGCTTAATTGCCTAATACGTGAATATTATGGCTTAACGAAGGAACAATCTTTTCCTGAAAATAATATCCTATTCATCAACAATTTAAAAGAGCAGGGAATACAATATTTCAGAAATGAAATGAAAACATTCTGTCAATCCCATAGCAGCATTTATGGAAAGAAGAAATTAGTAATTATTGATGACATTGATAGCATAAACGAACATAGTCAACAAGTATTTCGTAATTATATTGATAAGTACCACCGAAATATCCATTTTATCTCAGTATGTTCGAACGTTCAAAAAGTAATAGAAAGTCTACAATCAAGACTTCATATATTACAATTAACGCCTCCGAACGATACTCAAATTAATGATTTGCTTGAAAAAATTGTGAGCGATGAAGGCATTTCAATGGATGAAGAATCAAAAGCACACCTACTGATTACCTCACGAGGGTCCATACGCGTTATGTTGAACTATTTGGAAAAAATGTATATTTATGACAAACAAATAGACATAGACACATGTAAAAATATTTGTTCGAATATTTCGTACCAAGTATTTGAACGATACATCCTTCAACTCAAACAAAAAAACCTACAAGGTGCTATAAATACACTATTTTCTCTACACGATCAGGGTTACTCAGTAATAGACATATTAGATTATTTCTTCTTTTTTATAAAGCAAACCGATTTGATAGACGAAGATGTCAAATATAAATTAATACCGTATATGTGTAAATACATAACCGTCTTTTATAATATTCATGAAGAGTGTATCGAATTGGCCTTATTCACAAATAATATATTGAAACTAATTAAATAATACTCTACAAAGATAGTCATATAAACCATGTCTGAAAATAAAATGGTAGTACCTGGGCCAGAGCATCTTGATTTGAATAATTTTGACAGCATTGTTAAAAGTATCATTATAAAATTTGCCGAGAGAGCTGATTTTGGAAAAGAAAAATATGGCACCGACCTAGATAGGACCGACCTAAAGACATTAGATTGGATAAATCACGCACAAGAAGAACTTATGGACGGCATCTTATACTTAGAAAAATTAAAGAATAACATACCTTAATTCACATGTGTGATTAGTAGTTATACATTTTCGGTAATAGTTATCAAGATTCGGTAGTTTTAATCTATATTGAAAAATATTTATAGATTAAAATCCTATTTAGTAGAAAAATATATGCATATAATATCTAATTATAACCAAAAAATGTCAAAACAAATATTCCGAGAATCCGTACCCAACGACCACCTCTTTGAATTGCTCGAAAAAATATGTTTGAAGACGAATCAGTATTATTTATTTGACATTAACGCTTACAAAAAAATGGTTTTCAATAAATGGAATGAAGAGTTCTGTGAAAATCTTAAACAGTATTATTACCTAGGAAAACATTTTTATTTGGATAGAAAAATGACCTATAACTCATTCACAACTATACTCCGTCAGATATGCAAACATAATAATATTATGTTTACTTCGAAAATAAAATACAATGAATCCAAATACAATATCGATTACATGATATATTTTTAATATAGTATTACTACACTGAAAAATCTGTAGTCATACTATATATAATCTAGTCTAATGATATTTAGTTCAAAAAATGTAAAATACTATGTCTTGACCTTAGGTCTGGTATTGGTCGCTAGTTACGTTTCGGATAAATTCAAGGATAAATTTGACACAAATGACGAATATGAACTTATTAGAAAATACCTATTGAATGATTCACCTTTATATGGATTTAATCGTCCCAAACTATGGATTCATTCCAAATATGAAATTAATTCTCGTGATTGGTCTAGTTTTTCATCCAGGAACAATAATAATTTGAATCAACCTTACCTTCATTTAACAATACAATCCATAATTGACAGGTGCGGAGATGATTTCCACATTTGTTTAATCGATGACGACTCATTTAGTAAACTCATTCCATCTTGGGACATAGATATGAGTACATTGCAAGAACCTCGTAAACACATGTTTAGACAACTGGGTATGATGAAAATATTATATTATTACGGTGGAATGGTCGCTCCTAATTCTTTCATATGCAATAGCAACCTGAAAAATCTATACCACGAACAGACAAATACACAAAAACCATTCGTATTCGAAGCAAGGAATAAAAGCGTTGATTTAATGAAATATAAAAACCCTCCTTTATTTATTCCTGATACTTATTTTATGGGTTCTTTGAAAAACGACGAGAACCTGAATTCGTTGATTGTAAATGTAGAAGATTTGGTAAAAAACAATCATTTATCAAGCGAAAATGATTTCACCGGTGCTGTCGGACAAACCATTATTGGCCTTTTCAAAGAAAATAGAATCACTGTATGTGATGGCAAAACCATCGGGATAAAAACTAAGGACGGCAAGTCTGTAGTTATCGATCAATTAATGGAAGAACAAGAAATTGATTTTGACGATAACGCAATTGGAATTTACATTCCAAGTGATGAATTGCTTAAACGTACCAAGTATCAATGGTTCTCGGTGATTTCACAAGAAGAGTCTATGAATACCACTTCTATTCTATCAAAATATCTTCTGAACGCTGTTTCAAACAAAAATGATTATTATAGCATTGAAACAAGTAAAAAGGATGTTGTCACTATTTAATTATGCTATTATCTTTTCTTCACTAAAAAACATATAAAAAAATTAATATATGTTTTTTACCTATGGACGTTTCAGGTTCTCCTTGCGATGAATCAAAAAGAGTAATAGACTCCTTGTTTTTAAAATACGAGGGTGACGAATATATGATTTCAAAAACTCATAATTATATTTGTAATCAAATGCCTAATATTCTCGAAAATTGGAAAGAAAACCAGACGAAACGATTGCTTAGGAATGAAGAGATGACAAACGAACAGGATAGTTTCATGCAGTCGTTCCTGAACTCTCACCACTATTTCCATGTCCCTACCACCGATAAATTTTTTTATTATGACGGGCTCCATTATAAATATACAAGCGAAGACGACATTATACATCATGTATTAAGTAGCATTACGTTCGACCGTAGCTTAATGTCTTGGAAACAGAAAACAAAAATAAGTATTATGAAACGCATAAAAGAGAACCTATTAACAAAGTGTATTCCAGAATCAGATACCATTCAATTTGTATTGAATTTACTCTATCCTACTGTATTCAATAGTCGCAACCAAGCAAAATATTTCTTATGTGTATTGGGTGACAACTTGTTAAAAACAAATACCCAAAATACCCTTATTCATTACATTGATACAAAAGCGAAGCAGTTTATTCGGGAATTAAATAATATGAGCCAGTATTTTATTGGAACAAGCCAGTTACATACATTTAAATTCAAATATCACGACCATAGTTATCAAGATTGTCGAGTTATTAAGATAAACGACGCTGTATCAAATGAAAATACATGGCATAACGCAATACATCATTATGGTCTAGATTTAATTTGTGTTGCGTGTCATTATTCAAACCGTTACGGTAGCTCTGACAATTTTTTATCAACGTCTACCAACGATTCTTCCTTACGCAATAGTGCTTATTATTTAAAACACAACAGTCCTACACAAATAGTTGATAATTTTATAAAAGAATTCTTTGAAGTGAATAATACGACCACATACGAACAGAGCACACTCTTGAGTACAAATGAATTAGACATTCAACACTTGAGAACCCCCCATGTGAAATGGAAAGAAGTCCAGTATCTATGGAAACGTTATCTAGAAACAAAAGACCTCCCACCCATTATGTTTCTACAAACATTGAAAAATACTATGATAGAAAAACTACAAAAACATTACAAAGACGAACATGATATTTTTGTAAGTGTAAGTAGCAAGTACTTGCCTGGCATCAATTCTTTCCTTAAATTTTGGGACGAAACAACTGTATATGACGAGAATGAAAGTGAGTTTGAAATAGAAGAATTGGTTATATTATACAGGAAATGGTGCTCTCATAACAAGACACCCGTTTCGAATTTATCTAATAATCAACTCATAGACCTAATCAATCATTTTTTTCCGAATATTGAAATGGATAGAGATAAATATATATCGGGAATATGTAATAAATTATGGGACAAACATGTCGATATACAAACATCTCTCGACGCAATGAGAGAGACATTAAGAACGAATCACTATGAACGAAATACGGCTCATAGGTGTATGTCACCGTCCAGTGTAAATGTATCGATATATGATACTTATAACTTTTATTGCAAATATCATACACATAATGGAGAACCTGACACACTGAAAGTAAGCAAAGTATACTTTGAGAAATATATATTCGATAATATGTCAGAATTCATTACAGACAACCGATTTTTATCTTGCGAATGGTACATAATATAATTTATCACTTCCATATGTCACTGAGTATTAGACGAATCAATAATTACTTTTTCGTCTTCTTATTAGTGCGATTCTTTCTGGTCTTTCTCTTAACAAACCCGAACTTTCCCTTCTTCGCATAGTATCCTGCCTTTTCCAGGCGCTTCTCCTTCTTCGCGGTCTCGTGCTTCTTTGCTGACACGATACGTCCCCACTTATTCATCATGAGGTCCTTCTTCTCAAGACCTCCGGTGGTCTCGTGTGCGGTTCCATTCATCACCTGTGTGCGAGAACCCTTCAACATTTTGTATTCTTTCCCTTTGACAGCAACAGCACCGCCTTCGAATAATTCAAGTCCAGTACGCATATTTTATCAATATATAGTCCATTGATAAAATATTTGTTTCCTAAATGTTATTTACGGGTACTGACTATCTGGTTGTGTTTGTCGTGGTTTTGCGTTCTTGATGTACTGTGAATACCTCATTTTATTGCTTATAGAAGGATCATTGCCACCAGTTTTTAATTGTTTATATTCTATTTGTCGTTGGCATTCCTTCTCCTGACAAAATTTTATGATACTGAACATCCTCGGCATAACTAGTATACATATAGTCCCCCATATGAAAAATTGAAAATATATTAAAGAATTGTTTATAAGTATATTACTCCATAATTAGGTGATTATGTCTAAAAATACCATGGCTTCTGAAAATAACCTCGCACAGCAGTACCAGCGCAAGACTGACAAACAGCATATTCTTGATAACCCCGACACGTATATTGGTTCCGTAGAGAATGTCGACGCTCAACAATGGGTATTTGATGATGCTACGAACCGCATTGTGCTGCGGGACATCGAGTATGTGCCTGGACTGTATAAATTGTTTGACGAAGGCATCGTCAATTGCCGAGACCACGTTATTCGCATGATCCAATCTAAATTGCTTGATAAAAAATTCGTTTCTCATATTGATACTGACATTGAAGAAGATGGCACAATTACCATGACAAATGATGGAAATGGCATTGACATTGCGAAACATCCTGAGTATGACCTATGGATTCCTGAAATGATTTTCGGGCATCTTCGCACATCTACTAATTACGATAAAAATGAAAAGCGCATTGTTGGCGGCAAAAATGGATTTGGATTCAAGTTAGTATTGATTTGGTCTATTTATGGACGGGTCGAGACAATCGACCATACACGGTGTTTGAAGTACGTTCAAGAATTCCACAATAACTTGGATACATTGTCACCCCCAAAAATTACCAAGGTTGCCATGAATACAAAACCCTACACAAAGGTTACATTTCGTCCTGATTATAAGAGGTTAGGCGTAAATGGTCTTACCCCTGATATGCTTGCCCTCATGAAAAAACGTATATATGACATTGGTGCAGTAACCGACCATTCTATTAAAAAAATCAAAGTCAATTATAACAACATGCTTGTGCCTGTCAAAAACTTCCAACAATACATTGATCTATATATTGGGGGAAAAGACGTATCAAAACGTGTGTATGAATCAACCGATGAACGCTGGGAATATGCGGTTGCGATATCATCTACACACGAATTCCTACATGTATCTTTTGTAAATGGTATTTGTACGTTCAAAGGAGGAAAACACGTGGACTACATTGGCGGACAAATTGTTCGCAAACTATGCGATTACATTGAAAAGAAAAAGAAAATCCGTGTCAACCCATCTGCGATTCGCGAACAACTCATATTGTTTGTTCGTTGCGATATTGAAAACCCATCATTTGATAGTCAGACAAAGGATTATATGAATACCCCTTCTGCCAAGTTTGGTTCGTCTTGTAGCGTAACCGACGGCTTCATTGAGAAAATCGCAAAAATGGGTGTGATGGACACAGCATGTTCGTTAACAGAAGCCAAGGAAAACAGGCTAGCAAAGAAAACAGACGGTTCCAAAACAAAGTCTGTGCGAGGGATTACCAACTTGATTGACGCAAACTACAGTGGCACCGTAAAATCAAAAGAGTGTATTCTGATCTTGTGTGAGGGACTGAGTGCCATGTCCGGCATCGTTTCTGGCCTATCCAGTGATGACCGTAATACTATTGGCATTTATCCTTTGAAAGGCAAATTGTTGAATGTTCGTGGGGAACAGCTTAAGAAAATCGCAGAGAACAAGGAGATTAATGACATTAAAAAGATCCTTGGTTTGGAAACTGGAAAGGAATACAACACAATTGAGGATGTGAATAGATGTCTTCGTTATGGCAAGATTATGTATATGACCGACCAGGATCTGGATGGATCCCACATCAAGGGACTATGTATCAATATGTTTCACAGTGAATGGGCGTCCCTTGTCAAGATCCCTGGATTCATTTCCTTTATGAATACTCCTATTCTGCGTGCGAAAAAAGGATCACAGTTGAAATTGTTTTACAACGACGGCGAATACAATGAGTGGAAACAGACTTTTGGAGACGACGGTCCTTCTGGTTGGACTATCAAATATTTCAAGGGTTTGGGTACATCTACCTCCAGTGAGTTCAAAGAGTATTTTGCTAACAAGAAAATGGTGGATTTCGTCCATACTGATACATCGGACGACACGATTGACAAGATATTTAATAAGAAACGCACAGACGACCGCAAAACATGGTTGGAAAATTACGATAAACATTCTTATTTGGATACATCGCACAAGACGGTCCAATATGAAGATTTCATCAATAAGGAGATGATCCATTTCAGCACGTATGATTGTGCTCGTTCCATTCCCAATATGGTAGACGGATTGAAAATCTCTCTTCGCAAGATTCTGTATTCTGCGTTCAAACGCAGGTTGACAAGTGAAATCAAGGTGGCACAGTTTTCTGGGTATGTTTCGGAACACAGTGCCTATCATCACGGTGAAGCTAGTTTGAATGGAGCGATTGTTAATATGGCACAAAATTTCGTCGGTTCCAATAATGTCAATTTGTTAGAGCCTAACGGTCAATTCGGTACCCGCCTTCACGGAGGTGATGACAGTGCTTCGGAAAGATACATCTTCACTATGTTGAATTCACTCACCAGGTACTTGTTTCCTGAGGTAGATGACTCAGTATTGTCGTATTTGAACGACGACGGTACAATTGTGGAACCAGAATATTACGTTCCTATTATTCCGTTCGCACTCATGAACGGCATTTCTGGCATTGGTACCGGTTTCTCGTGTTCGATTCCTTCATATAATCCTCTACAAATTATTGAGTATTTGACGAATAAACTCAAGGGAGGCATTGCGAAAGAGTCTGCGTTTGTCCCTTACTACGAAGGGTTCAAAGGCTCTATCACACAAATTGAAGACAAGAAGTACTTGGTAAAAGGTTGCTATGAAAAAATCAATGATGATAAAATTCGCATTACTGAATTGCCAGTTGGCTCTTGGACGATGACTTACACGACTTTCTTGGAAGGTCTGCTCGATGGAGGTGTAGACAAAAAGGGAAAGAGACAATCTCCTTCTATTCGTGATTTTACATCGACATGTACGGAAGTCAATGTCGATTTTACAGTTGTTTTCCCTCAAGGAAAATTGACTGAGTTAGAAGAGGCTACAGACGCAAATGGCTGTAATGGTGTAGAGAAGTTGCTAAAACTATTTACCACCATTAGCACAACGAATATGCACATGTTTAATGCTGAATGTAAGCTACATAAATACAACGATGTGAAAGAGATTATTGATGATTTCTTTGGCGTTAGAATGGCCTTGTATCAAAAGCGTAAGGATTATTTGGTAAAAGACATGGAACGTAAACTGATTCGCTTGTCAAACCGTGCGAAGTATATTCAGGAGAATCTAGCTGGAACAGTTGATTTGCGACGCAAGAAATCGGATGAAGTGAATTCGATGTTGGAATCCAAAAAATATGACAAGTTGGATGGAGACTACAAATATTTGGTAAAGATGCCAATGGATTCGGTTACACAAGAAAATGTGGAACAAATTATGAAAGAAAAAGAAAATACTGAAGCTGAATTGGCAAAGTTGAAGAAAACCACATTGGAAAAAATGTGGTTGTCCGAGCTGGATACATTAAGTAAAGAGTATAATAAATACAAGTTGAAACGTGAGAAGATTCAAGCGGGTGAGGTCATGAAGCAAGGGAACGTGACGAAATCCAAGGTGGTTCGTAAGAAGAAGTAAGTGATTACACAATATCATTAGCTAGTAGAGTAGCACTCATAAACGCATATAAATGATGATGTGACTTGTTATAACTTAATCCAAGAATTGTACCTAAATAGATAGTAGTGGTGTTCTCTATAATAATTGTTTTGCATATAGTCAATCTAGCATGAGCACTAGGGTATTGAGCGGTATTTTGCCTCTGAACAGTATAGCAAAACCGGTTATGCCCTCCCCGTTGATGATACATTTTTCTTGCTAAATTCGTCCCATCGGTGTCTGTTCCGAAACCAATTCCTATGGTGTTAATTGATGTACTTGCTTTCTCGTTAAGCCACTTCTTTGCTACATTAATTTCTGCGTTCATTATCCATATCCCTGGTGTCAATACGAGTGATTTAACTCCCTTCCATAGAGCATCCTTCCTGCCTCCATCGGTTCCAATGAACCAATTATCGCTGTACTCATCCAAATCGATAGCTTTGGCGCTTCCTGAATATGTGCTGTCAGTCGATTTATATTTAGCTTGTAACATGCCAGTTACTCTCATTGTACCATTCACATGTAACGCATTTATAGGTGCGGATGTGTTTATTCCTACACCACTACTCGTGACAACCATATTTGTTTTATTTGGACTCACACTATTCATGTTAAATGACGGGTCGCTGGATGTATTTACTGTAGAACCAGAACCAAATACTATTTTTGTATTCGATTTTATATATAGATGACTGTTACTTGTTATTCCAAATGCGCCACTACAGTGAACCCCACCAATACTATTATTTGACATAATAAATTCTATACCACCGTTTACATGGAGTCGTTGATGGGTGTTGGTTGCGCCTATGCCAACATTGCCACTCGAAAAAAATACCACATCATAACCAACATTGCTTCGTCCAAATATTAATGAACCATTATTATCATAATCATCTCCCATATTTTCACATCGAATGCTACTAGACGTAACATCCCCCCTTATTGGAGATATAAAATCAACTTTTCCTATTTGTTGGTTATTATTCGTCGGTTCGGTTATTGTTGAATTTGTAAAGTCAATACATGGTTCATTCGCTTGTATATTGATTGAATTTACAGGATTATTTGTTCCTATGCCTAAACTAGATTTTCCTTCATCTTTTTCATTATTAATCCATATATATCCTTGTCCAACAATATTACTAGATATGTCTATCACTCCCTTCACGTATGTTGACTTCAAAATGTTTGAACTTAGTGATAAATCATACCAATTTCTTGAAATGTCGGTCATGTATATTATTATAAAATAGGATTATAATAATATTTTTTAAACACGCGACTTTAAGAGCTATTGTTTTTTACCGTCTTTTCAATGTATTTGTTGACATATTTTTCGATAATCTCCTTTATGTAATTATCATCATTCCCCCAATTATTGTATTCATCTCCTTCTATTTCAATATGTACCATATCAATAGTCCTTCCATCAGACGATTTCATTTCAATTGAAAAACACACACGTTGATGTAGCACAAGCTCTGTAATAAAATAATCATAACCTATAACTGTTTCTTTTGTATACACATCAACTGGGCTAGAAAGAGTATGTTGCGCCATAATAACACTTATAATATATTCTAATATATTCTATGTCTAAATAGTTTCGTTTATGATTATTTAATTCTATGTATATAAATCCAATACTTTCGTGGCGCGTATAAATCCAGCTAATCGCAAGTTTGTTGAATTATTCCCTAGAATATAATGTCCCGCATAAATTGTTTCATTAGCAGTAACTACACGCGTGCATGTTGCGTGAGTTCGTTGAATCCCGGATTCCCAACCCAATGTTGTATCTAACATATTGTCACCATTATAATTACAAACTTGTTCCTTTATTATGTTCGATGCAGTAGCATCTGTACCCATAGAGACACCAAATGAATACATACGGTAGTGCGCCCCTGTATTTGACCTTAAATTCACGTTTGCTTCTAATACCCATATGCCTGGATCTAAATCTACACGTAGAGTGCTGTGTTTAACCCAATCCTTCGTAGAATAGCCTCCTTGATGCTGGCCGTTCTCACCTGTTACAGCATGACAAGTCCAACCACTGTTTTTCACAGTCACAAGTTTTTGGTATCCTACAGCGGTCGTACCATGGTTAGTTCCAGCACGACTTACTGACGCTTGAGAATTCGTTCGTAATGTGCCGTTTACTTCTAATTTTGTTCCTGGACTTGACGTATTTATGCCTACGCGTTTACTCGAATTATCTACCGTTAGTATTGTACTATTGTTGATTTGACAAATTATATCTGTACTTGCATAACCAGAAGTATCGTTCAAATCCGCTACTAAATTTATAACATCATTGCTTGTAAACGCCAATTTTTGGTTACTATATATATACTCGTTTGAGTTTGATGAACCTAAATATATATTGCCATTTACATGTAATTTTTGATAAGGGTTATTTGTCCCTATGCCTACATTACCATTAGAATGAACTATCACGCTATCAACAGGATTATTTGAGTCTCCTCCTGTCGCAAAAATTAAAGACCCACTTGTTTGGTTTGTTTCGCACCTTATACTAGCACTAGCCACATTATTCCTTATTGGAGATACAAAATTCAATTTACCAATCAGGGCATTTTGATTATCGCGTTTAAAATGGATATCAGGTGAGTTCGTTAAAATATGTAAATTGTTCGAAGGGTCATTTGTACCCAAACCAAACATAGTATTTGAACCGTTCCGAAGCCATAAGTTTTCCCGACCTACTATATTATTAGATATATCTAAAAATCCGTCAATATATGTTTGTTTCAAAATATTGGAGTTCACTGATAAATCCAACCAATTTGTAGAAATATAATTCATTTATATTATGGCTAGGATAAATATTAGGCTAAAACCGGCAATAACATATGATTTAACATATTAATAGATATCACTTAATTTATATGCGTTCAACGTTCCGGTACATGCAAGATTTGTAGAACTTGGTCGACTCTGTGTGGTGGTTGATGTAAGGATATGTCCCATGTATATTTTTTTTGAACTTGAAGTATTTACATAACATGTTGAAATATAATTTCTTCCAGATACTTGATCGGTCAAACTTGTCGTTGTGGTACTGTTAAGTTCCACTGTAGTAATAAGACCATACGAATTTGCTCTTTTATGGTAATTATGCAGGGCCAAATCAGTGCCGTTCGAATCTGTACCTAATCCAATGCCAAAACTATATACACCATGCCATGCGTTTTTTGTAGATTTAATGTCCCAATAAGCTTCTATCATCCAAACACCTTTTGATGACAATGTAATAGTTAAATTAGATTTCCAACCGTGATTATCTAGTGATGCTTTCCAATTCCAAAAGTTTTTTGTTGTCGTAGACTGAATATGACGATCACTTACTCCAAAATATAATGGTCCATTTATCCTAACGTCACCATTTACATCTAAATTATATGTTGGATTAGTCGTTCCGATACCTACATTTCCATTTCCATTTACTCTCATTACTTCTTCTCTCATCGGCAAAGCATCTGAGTAATCAAAATCTTTAATAGTATTTGTGTCTATGTTTGAACCACCACCCATAATAATTCCGTTTGATGGATTCGTAGTATCCACATCACTTATTATATTAATGTCAGTCGGACTCGATAAATACAAGTTGCCATCACAATGTATGAATTTATCCATGTCTGGGGGGCGGCTTCCAGTGAACTGGTTTGACTCATATTTGCCCAGGAATATAATGCCATCTTGTATTTGTAATTCGTCACCTGTGTTTGTAGGTTCCGTCGGTCCTATTCCTACTTTTCCAGTGGGACCTATGACAAATCTATTTGTGTTGTTCGTTGAGAAAAATAGAGAACCTGTATCATCCGCGTCGTTCCCGACATTTTCAGATCGTATGTGGGCTTTGTCTTCAAAATCAATTCGACCTAAATTCTGGTTGTTTATAGTAGATTGTGTAATTGTTCTATTCGTCATTCGTATGGTAGGGTCATCACCCATTATATGAATCGTTGCTGATGGGTCCAATGTTCCCAAACCAAATCGTGTGTTTCCTACATCTTTTTCGTTGTTTATCCACATATTTTCTCGTCCGACTATGTTATTACATACATCGATAAATCCGTCAATATAAGTTTGTTTCAAAATATTCGAATTCACCGATAAGTCCAACCAGTTTTTTGATAAGTCTGTCATATTATAGTATACTCGCTTATAAATAATTCTATTAAAATTACTTATAAACCCTTTTGTTTATCCACAATGGTACGTACATCCCACGAACGCTGCTATATAGGCCTCTTCACTGGCTGCTATCTTGGCATTGTATTCGTCTTCAGTTATTCGGATTGCTTTATTGTCAAGATAGCGAATGCGATATGCTTTTTCATACATAATATTTCCAGATGAATCTATTTTGTTCGTCCATTGAAATTCATTTCTACTATCTAATATGTTATTTCCACTTGCGTCTTTCAATATACATTGTTGTTCTTGTGTAATAGGTGAAAAATTACAATCCATTGTTATTTTTGCTACTGTATAGTTTGACAAGAATTCAGAGTCTTGTTTTTGTCCGTACCCGATTAGGTTTGAAGAAGCAATATAATCGCCACTTTCGAAATTTCCATTTGTATTTGTCACCCAGATTGAACCTTCGCCCAATGAATTTACATACAATCGTGCATCACCTTTTTCTTTATCGTAGTGACTAATAAAATGACCCTCCCCACCCATTCGGTTATTTTCATCTTCCGCGCCAGATATTACACCAAAACAAGATTTATCGTTTGCCTTCGTACTTAGACATGTCAATGGTAATGCTTCGTTTATGGTAATGCCTTTTAACCCTGTTTCAACCCCACCACTAATGCGTATAAATTTATTTTGATTAGCACATACAATTCGTCCAATATAGTCATTGTCCACAGCCTCATTTTCCCAAGCATCTATTATTGTTTCTCCATCTTCATTTAATTCATTCGATGCTATATCGTGTTTTACTACTGGTATATCACTTAAACCTACATCTTTTATGCATACTCTATGCTGTCCTGTAAATGTTCCAAATCCGCCATTGCCAATGGCTGCTTTGGTAGCATAACTGCCTCCTGAACCCCATTGAAAACCTACATAAGCGCCGGTTGCTAATATAGCCGGATGACGACTGTTACTGCCGGTATTGAAATATAAGTGATGGGTGCGAGCAGCAACGCCGGCGCCACCACCACCATGGTTCCAAACGCTGGTGCCCATATAAATTCCGCCACCTGCGTTTATAGTGCTACCGGTGTCTAGATTGGTACCTGCCGTTATACTGCTACCTGCCTTTATACTGGCATCAGTTTCTATAGTTTCTACATTGCCGTTGCGGTTAATCTTGAATCCGGTGTTTTTGGAAATTTCAAACATGCTAGAAAAGCCTATGTCGGTTCCACCAGTGTCAGCAGTCGCCGATGAAGCCACAAAACGTGTGCCGTCTCTGCTCATACCTACGCCATTGATTCCAAGATGATCGTCTATTATTCCAAACTCTGTATGTATCTGGTTCCATTGACCGTTGAAGTATTTATGTATGTGAATCGCTCCATAATCGCTCCCATAAGTATCATTATTCGACTCGCCGTGTATAAACGTTTTACCATCGCCGCTTAATCCGACTGTGCGAGCTATTTGCGTCCCACTATCATTCGTAACAGTCGTAACATTAAAATCAGCGCCCAATTGTGTCCACACATTGCCTTCTTCACTGTATTTGAAAATACGAGCAAGGCCTTTATTACCATTCCAATAGCGACTACTAAACGCGACCGTATGTCCGTCGCTACTCAATGATACACTGGCTCCAAAAGCCTCAGTCGCGGCGGTCGCACCATTCGGACTCACAATATCGTCTCCCAATTTGTTCCAGGAACCAACGCTATCCACTACCGTATACTTGTATATGGTAATTTTACCATTGTTTGTGCCTGCAGTATCGTCCTCCAGGTCACCAAGCGCAATGATGGTTCCGTCTTCGCTTAAGTCAATTCTTCTGTTTTGCCAAAACATGTCAATAGTGGTTATTCCGGGTGTCATCGGAATATCACCTCCCATTTGGACCCAATCAGAGGTGTCATCGTCGTATTGATACACTCGTACGAATCCAGATTGATGAAAAAACCCAGCAATGATATTTCCTGCGCCATTGATTGAAAGTCCTCTCATACCTAAGTGGTCATGGTTTACAATACCGTAGATCGTACTTCCTTTCTGCACCCAATCTCCATTTATAAATTCAAATACATCCAACGTACCGTTATTTCCGAGGTTAGTCCCGGCTGCGTTATAATCATGACCGGATCCCGCTATAATTACATTGCCGTCGTTGTTAATATCAACACCAGCGCCTATACCGGCATTATTCGTATCTGGATACGGAGATATGGTAGAACCTTTTTGTTGCCAGAATCCATTTCGGTATGCATATACGTAGACCCTGCCAATTTCGAAAGTACCGCTACTAAAGCCAGGGGCGCCAATGACAACAATCGATCCATCTTTATTCATTTCAGCACTCGCACCAAAGTGGTTATTTGCCGATTCACCAAAAAGAGTGTTTCCTAACTGATTGACCGCATAATTGGATACCACGTCATCTGCTGCCCCCCCGAGTGTCACAACACCATCGGAAATGTTTAACATTGGGTCTACATAAGGTGCTTTAATAGACCATTGGAACGCCTGGACGTATCCTGAATCATTGCCGTTTAGGTCTGCTAAGTAGCCACCAGCAACAACCCTGGTTCCATCATCACTGATTGCTACAGCACGACCAAATTGGGAGTTTGAAATGCCATAGATAGTCTCCCCTACCCGAAACCAATCGTCATTTTGGTACTTATATATCTGTATTGTTGCTGCCACATCATGTCTATTGCCAATTATAATCATATCTCCCGCAGCATTTAATCGCATTTTTTCTCCAAAATGGCCGCTTGAACCAAATTCATCCAATAGTGTAGTTCCGAGTTGTTTCCAAGAACCTGTTACAGTCTCATCATATTGATAAATCCTTACCGTTTGGTTGGTTTCTTCATGAACCGCAATAATATTTCCTTCTTTATTCATGGATGTGTGACACTCAACGGTATTGCCGCCAGTGTTAGTGATCGTACTTCCGACTTGGTTCCAAACTGTTCCACTTCCAGAATATTCATATACTATTGTTTGTTGATGCGAAAACTTATTTAAAACAACACGAGAACCGTCATAATTTAGACTTGGATGACAGTAATGAGTGCCATCGGCCACCATCAACCCAATTTGTGTCCAGGAACCATTTACTATTCTGCATATACTATTACCATAATTGCCTAGTTGGTCGATACCCGAAATAGTACTACCATCTCCACTCATAGATATTCCACGATGACCTAATTCTTGGTTGCTTGATGTGCCTTCTAAAACACTCTGATTTGAACCATAATCATCCCAAGTATTTGTAGAACTATTGTATTGAAATACATATACTTTACCCACACTGGTATTTGAAGTAGTAGAACTATTTGAACCCCTATCATTTACAGCCACTATGCTTCCATCATCACTGATGAATGCGCCTTGCCAACCAAACTGACTGTTAATTGAACTATTCGGAGTCAATCTAGGTCCATGCTGATACCAAATTTCAGAAACTGAATCATATTTGTATACATACGCCGCACCAAGAAAACCACCCGTATTTTCTTTATATGCTCCAACAACAATAGTATTGCCAGAAGCGTCCATGTCTACAGTAAGACCAAAGGCAGTGAGGTTATCACTCTCAAAAACTCCCGATAAGACTTGCCCGAAAGAATTCCACTTGTAATCTGCGCGTCCGTTTATCGTGATATTCCCTTTCAATTCCATATCTTTACGTCCAACAATATTCTGAGAAACATCCAAAAATCCATTTACATATGTTCTTCGCAAAATATTGGATTGAGAGGGATAATCCATCCATTCTGTATTAGACAAGTCATTCCACACGACCATATTAATTCAATATACTATAGTACTATAAAATTGTAGTCTATTATGAACGATCATTATTATGCTAAAATAAAATATTTAGTAGATACATTTATATAAAGGTGTTTTTTATAATCATAAATATATAGTGATAATGCCAGAATTACAAGTACCCGCCGATTGGTATGATATGTCAATGGTATCGAATCGATTAAGGCAGACTTATGTAAATGGATTTTTGGATGTGTCGAATGTTTTTACTGCAAGACGGGACGCGAATATTGTTGGTACGATACGTCAATCCGAAGAAGGAATGTATGATGCTCCTAGTTATGTAGGCACAAATGTGGATAATTTGACTGTGAATGAGAACTTTACGTTAGACCCTGATTGTGTTTTCACGATGAATAGCAGTGACATCAGCAATATAGGCGTTTTCAATAATGATGGAAATTTCAATAATACTGGTGACATCAGCAATATAGGCGTTTTCAATAATGATGGAAGTTTCAATAATGATGGAAGTTTCAATAATACTGGTGATTTTATTAACACCGGCCGTTTGATTATCACCGACAATGTCTTATATACCGATGTTAGTTTTGCTGGCATGAGTGATATAAGCGTGAATGGAGGGTTGTTTAGTGGCAATGTCGGCATTGGGACTACTTCTCCATCATATAAACTAGATGTAAACGGTGATATTAGACTTCCACAAACATATGATGCAAATGGGGTTAGTAAGCAAATATTATTTACAAATAATTATTCTGGTTACGGTTTTGGAACACATACGATTGCTGTAGTAGGAGGTCCAGGTGGTAGCGAACAATCTCGTTCTAGGCTTCGTTTCTCCACTCCGGAACAAAGTGAAGCATTGGTTATTAGAAGAAACGGCAATATTGGCATTGGAACAAACAATCCACAACAAAAACTACACGTTAATGGAAATATTTACTTAGGCGATAATGATAGTGATATGCATGTAATTCATTGTGGTGCAGATGCAGGCTTATCATCTGACATTAATGTAAAAATAGTATCAGATTCAAATGGCACTAGTGGTGCGGCCAGTGGTGGGGATATTATATTTGGTTCTGGCTCGAATGTTGATATGAATACTCCATCTTTCAGTACACCTACAAGTTTTCCAAGAAACGAACATATGCGTATTACAGGTAGTGGCTATGTCGGCATTGGAACATCTAATCCATCTAAAGGGAAGTTACAAATTAACGGGTCTAAAGGTATTTCACTTAGTGCTCGTTATTATAATCGTTATGGATCCAATAACGATTACTCGGGCACACGACAGATATCAATTTATACCAGCCATATGATTGCCACTTCCGAACTACAAGTTTTTAGTGATAGACGAATCAAGACAAATATTACGGAAGTGCCTGACGATCTATCGTTACAAATTATTCGTGATTTGCCGGTTAAATACTACAGTCATATCGATGAAATGAGTAAAGGGTCAAGAAAAGTGATTGGTTTTATCGCCCAAGAAGTGAACGAACTTATTCCCACTGCGGTGAATATTTTTAAGGACACTGTTCCAGACGAGTATAGATTATTGGAAAATTTTACATGGGAAGAAACCGAAGAGGGTAAATTTAATTTAAGTTGTGATTTACAAGATTGTAGTGGTGTCACTTATCAGTTTATGGTTTCGAATAATGAAGAAGAAGACGACACGACCTTTAACGTCATTGGAAATGACGACAATACCTTTACGTTTGACAAAAAATACTCTAATATTTTTCTGTATGGCAGAGAAGTGGATGATTTCCACTCATTAGATGAATCACAAATCTACGCTGTAGGCATGTCCGCCCTTCAAGAAGTAGACAGGCAATTACAAGCAGAGAAAGCTAAGACCGCGACAATGGAAACACAACTAGCTGATCTCATTGCTCGTGTAAGTGCCCTGGAAACCGCATAAAGACAACAGAAGACGACTACAAAACCAAGATAGCAGCCAGTGAAGAGGCGTATATAGCAGCGTTCGTGGGATGTACGTATCATTGTGGATAAATAAATGCCTATCATAAAATAATTTTCTATGCAGACAATTATTTTATATATTCAGGGTACAAAGACATGGTTTTTATTTTCTCTCTACTTTTCTGGTAATCATTTTCCAACACACGAATGTCAATACTAGAACGAACATCACATAACGTATCTAATAATTGATGGTTTTCATTATTTATTTTATCAATATTCATTCTTTGAGAAACAGATGCCATCTGCTTTTTCAAACGCAACTGCCTTACAACCGAAATATGTTGACGACAATCAACTGTACTCTCTGTTTGACACAGTCTTTGTAACATTTCGACATTTTCTTTTTCTATTTTTCGTTTGTTCGCGTTATGTTCTATCCTATACTTGGGTATGGGTTTCAATGTAGGTGTATGAATATTGTCAACCGTCGGTTTCATTTGTTCTACACGTCTCAAATGTTGTTCGTACATAAGCTGATTGTACCCGGTTCGTTCATTGCGTTGCCTAATAATTGGTACCATTTATAATAACAATATACATTATTTTATTCGTTCATATGAAATAATGACAAGGTCCAGGAAACCATCCTTTTTGAAAAAAAAAGTCAATGAAATTTTGGAAAAAGGACATTTTTAAAAATGTCCAAAAATGAAATATTGAAAGACTTTTTATTTTGCAAAAATCGAAAAACCGTTTTTTACTAATAGATGCTTTGAAAACCAAAAAAATACATATAGATTTGTTACGATAATATTTTTTTGTAATTTTGACGTTGAGTATTTAGGATATTTTTATGTTTCCTTATAATAAGAAAATGGAAGCAAAAAAATCTCCAAAAATCTCCAAAAGTTTTTATTGCGAAAAATGTAACTACAATAGCTGTAAAAAAAGTGAATTTAATAAACATCTGTTGACACGGAAACATAACACGGAAGCAAATGGAAACAAAAAAATCTCCAAATATAGTTGTGAAAATTGTCAAAAAGAATACCTGAGTCGCGGCAGTTTATGGAAGCATAAAAAGACGTGCGACGAATATTCAAATAATGAGTTACTAGAATCTGAAAGTGGCTCAACAAAACAAGGATTGCCAGATATATCAAATATGATGCCACCAGAGTTGATAATGTCATTGTTAACACAGAATCAAGAGCTAATAATGTCGAATCAAGAATTCAAGGAGCTAATGGTAGAACAATCAAAACAGTTATTCGAGCAGCAGGAGGAGAACAAAGTACTTCAAAATAAATTATTAGAGGCGGTGAAAGAGGGAAAACATATAACAAACAATACGAATTGTAATAATACAAACAAGTTCAATCTTAATTTTTTCTTGAACGAACAATGTAAAGACGCAATGAATATTTCCGAATTCATTGATACTATGGTATTATCAGTTGAAGACCTGAAAAACACAGGCAAACTTGGTTATATAGATGGAATCACAAAAATATTCGCAGACAAATTAAGAGAAATAGATACATATAATCGACCGATGCACTGTACTGATTTAAAACGAGAGACACTCTATATAAAAAATAACAATGCATGGTCGAAAGAAACGGAAGACAAACAAAAGTTGAAAACAGCAATAGAATGTGTGGCAAATAAAAATTTGAATAATCTAGATCATTGGAAAGAGGACAATCCAAATCATGTAATTATGGATTCAAACGAGGACAAACAATTTGTGGAAATAATGACAAACTCATTAGGAGGGATGGGTTCCGATAGAGAGAAAAACAAGCAAAAGATAATAAAGAATGTATTGAAAGAGGTAATAGTAGATAAATAATAACGCGTATGTATGGGTTATTATTGATTATTTTACTCATGTAAAGGATTGCTTGTGGAATGTACTTTATCATCTTTTGGTCTATATATGTCATAAATGCTTTGCCTGTTATTATGTGATAATCGTTGATTGTCATAACTTTGTCTTCTAAAGCTTGATAATTGTTGTGATGGACGAGGCAACATTAATGATCCAGACCGAGTTTGAGGCTGCGGTAGAGGATTCCTAGCAGGTGGAGGGGGTGGCACTATATTTTGTGATGCGTGCATTGGGTTAGAATGTACGGTTGCGTTTGGTGATTGCGATTGATTGCCATTCTTTTGACTATTTAATTCGTACTCTTTCATCCATCTTTCATATGGTGTTTTTCCGACATCATCAGTCCCATCTAGCATTCGTTTTCGTTTGTAGTATACCAAGGTACAATAACCCGCAACGGCGCAAACAATTATAAACACCGATACCATGAATATAATGGAAGAAGTCTGCGTTGTGTCGGTAAGTTCTGACGCTGAACTTATAGAAAGTAAGCTAGGTGCTTTTGTAACATACCTACTCGGCCTTGATGTAGGCATTGTAGTAGGAATGGAGGTAGGAATGGAAGTAGGAATGGAGGTAGGAATGGAGGTAGGAGTGGAAGTAGGAATGGAAGTAGGAGTGGAAGTAGGAATGGAAGTAGGAGTGGAAGTAGGGATGGAAGTAGGGATGGAAGTAGGGGTGGAAGTAGGGGTGGAAGTAGGAATAGATGTAGGTACACTTGTAGGTTGTCCGGTAGGGTTGAAAATACAAGCAGCCCACCCTTCATCCGAGAATTTACCAATAGGACATAGCGTACATGCGCTAACACCTTGTGAAGAATAATATCCAGGTTCGCATTTAATACAGCCATCCGAACCTATACTTGGTTGATATGTGCCACCAGGACAAATAGTACATGACGTTTGTCCTTTATTTATTCCGGAATAATATCCAACCTGGCAATCTATGCAGGTAGATGCTTCTACTATATTTTGGTATTTTCCAGCGGGGCAATTTTTACATTGAAATGAACCAGATAAAGAAAATTTGCCAGCACTACAAATATCACACTTATTGCTGCCTTTTTTGCTTGCGTATCTACCTGGTTGACAAACAATACAAGAACTACTGCCAACATTATTAACGTATTTTCCTAAGTCACACTCGACACACACGGTTTCACCCTTTGTATTTGTGTATCTTCCGGAGGGGCAACTAATACATTCTGGAGTTCCTGCTGTAGATGTGTATTTGCCAGCACTACAGTCATTACAACTATCCCCACCTTTGTCTGAATATGTGCCTGGCGGGCAATTAACGCACATGGTTTGACCCTGTGATGACTGAAATTTCCCAGAGGCACAATAAATACAATCGGTAGAGCCTTGCTTATATGAAAATGAACCAGACGAACAAGCAATGCATGATGTTTGTGCCATTTTATCTTGGTAGTATCCTTCCGAACATAGAATACATGTATCGACACCTTCAGCAGAGTAACTACCAGTCGGACAACTTATACATTCAGCTGATGCGACATTTGCGAATTTTCCAGCAACACATTTTCCACAACCTCCTTGTCCGTAGTCAGATGAAGTTGAACCAGTAGGACATTCACTGCAAGCAGAATTTCCTGAACCAGCAGAGTATTTGCCAGGGGGACATAACAAACATTTGTTTGAAGATTGGTTGTCTTGATAAGAACCTTCACTACAAGGCGTACATGATTCAGAACCAGTTTTTGAGTATTTTCCAATAGGACAAGCCTTGCATGTAGACTGACCGTCTATATCTTGGTAGTAACCGGGTTGACAACTGCTGCAAAATGTGGAACCTTTATTCGAGTATTTGCCCTTCGGACATTGTTTACAAGAACAACTATTAGAAGAGTCTGTATAAGTGCCAGCATTACACGATATACAAGTAGACGACGATGTAGATGAATATTTACCTGCAGCACATTTCAAACATGACTTGGAGCCTTTTCCTGAATAAGTGCCACAATCACATGAATAGCAACTAGTTTGTCCGGAATAAGGTTGATATTTGCCAACTTGACAGGGCAAACAATTGTCACTAGTAAAATATTTACCAGTAGTACAGGAAATACATTGTGATACATCCCATGCCCCAGAACTAGATATTTTTCCGGAAGGACAACTCGAACAACCGCACCTAAAACTTCCGGTCGCGCGACTACAAGAACTAGGAGCACAATAACTACCAGAACTACAATAACCTTTGCAGTATTGATTAGGATGTCCGAATGTGGTTAAACAAACAGACATAAATGATAAAATAATGAAATTGGATATATACATGTTGTTGTATATTCATAGGATATTTTTAAGTTGTTAAAAAAAATAACGTAAAAATATGATTTATGTTATGATCGCCGTAAGTTACATGTGAGGCTTCATTTCAAGTTGTCTGAAATCACGATCAATTTGTCTAGGACGTTCCATAGGTTCAACTAATGTACTTTGGTCTTTACAATAATTCAAATAACCAATTGCCTCACCATGAACGCTAGGGATACAATAATCTAGGACCATTTTATTCAAACGTTCAACCTGTTGTGTAATATTATCTTCGCGATGTTCTGCGTGCTGTAGATAGGTACTCCTCATAATAATTTTCAAAGTATCCATATTTTGGGGTGCGACAAGAATTTTATTATTAGACATTTTATAAACACCCGCACGAAGTCCATTTTGAATTATTTGTATATTCTCGGCGGAAAAGAAGACCTGTGCGAGTACATTGGATTCTAGGTTGCCTCCAAGGGCTTCGCGATATTCGGTAGTTTTATTTTTGATAGCAACTTTTTCGAACATCTTGAATTTTTCTTCTGGGGAAGGTTCCTGAATAATATTAATTCGTCCATTCATCGATTGTTCGCTCAAAATCTTGTTGTTCTGATTATAATTATTAGTATTCAAAATGGAATGGTTCATTTTACTGTATATTCTCTATACAGAAATAAAATATGTTTCATTAGATGCTAAATATATTTAGCGTGTATAAAAAATGTGAAGTAATTATATAATGGACCGTTTTTATTCAATCGTATTATTGGTAGCAGTAATAACATTAATTATCATATTGACATATATTGGACTTTTGATGAACTATCAAAAGGAGAATACTACTACTGCTTTCCCGCCGAGGCAAGCGACCTGTCCCGATTATTGGGATTTGGCTGAAGATCAAGAACAATCATGTCAAATACCTCGCCAGGAGTATTCAAATGAATATGATTGTCAAGCATATGTAGAACGCTATCCGGACATTCATGAAGAAATAGGAGGTTCTGATTGTACTGATACAAATGTAGCCGATAACGCAAAAAAACATTGGAAATACAAAGGCAACACTGAAGGGCGTAATCCTGGCAAATTATTACAACACCCGAACTCTGGAAGCATTTACAATAGTGAAAACAAAATTCAATTGAATGCGTCGAACACCCCTGGATACAATTTTGTAGATTATTCGATTGATTTTAACGATAAAGGTTGGATGATGAAAGGGACAGAAATATGTAGTAAAAAACAGTGGGCGAATTCAAATGGAATCGTGTGGGATGGGGTAACGAATTATAATGACTGTTAAATCAAAATTCATTATTATATCTTTTATTCAAAATGAGATATAATAATTTAAATATTAAATTTGATTACGCGCTGTTCGTATTTTGAAATATTATCCATATTTCCCGGGAAAGTTTCTTTCTGAACTAGGTAGTTGATAGACGTTGATTCGGTCATTTCAACCAAGACATACTTCAAATCGCGTATTTGCTTTTCCAATGGAGATAGTTCTTTGATTTGATATTCTGTAGCCAATGTTAACAATTCAGTATTATTTGTCTCTTGATACTCTTTTAACAAAGACCTGAATTTTTGTATTTTTTCTTTCATTTCAAATTCTAATTTTCTAAGTTTTTCTATTTTATGTTCGTTGTTATAAATGTCATTATATTGATTTACGTATTCTTTGAGGATATTGCTAGTGTCATTATATGAGGTCAGTTCTTTCTTGAATAATTCAATGGACGCATCTTCACTGACATAATTAAAGAGGGCATCTAATTTATGACGAATAATTGAATCCTTTAATTTTTCTGTATCTTCTTTATACATTACATATAATTCTTCAACGCTAGCGAGTTGTCCTGTTTGAATTTCAATATTCAATTCACATGGCGAGCCCTCTACACCACACATGGCATAATGTGTATAGTCATCATATTTGAATATAGTTCCTCCCGGCCTTTTACATTTTAAACATTTGGGTTTTATGCTAGCAATTCGTTTCTTTGCTTCTTTTTTACTATATTTTTGAAAGATTTGGAGTTTTATGTCGTAAATATTGTCTTCATAGTTCTTTTTTAATTGGAAATATTTATTCAAGTGCTTTTCATAATCATTTAATCGAGTCTTGTCAGTACCTGTATCTTCAGAGTCTTCCATGTTGGGAACAACCGAATTTTGAAATGTTATTGATGGGTTTCCGTCCATATTGAATTCTTCTACACCTTCTTGAAGGTTCTCGACGAGGTTGATTTTATTATTAGAAATATTTATTTTTTTCAGGTTATTCAATCCACCAAAGTCCATTTTTACAATTTCATTTGTATTACAATCGATTTCAATCAATGACTCGGGAAAACCATCAAGGTTGGATAATTTATTGTTCGCTACGTTAAGTTTTTCTAAATTTTTTAGATTCGAAATATCTATTTTTGTTAAATAATTAAAAGAAACGTTTAATTCCGTAATAGAAGTGGGTAAGTTCTCAATCTTTTTCAATAATTGTCCTTGTGCTGATATTGATTTCAACCTGGAAGGCAGATTTATAATAGAAGTAATTTTTCCTTCTGGCAAAACTATTTCATCTACAAAAGCAAAACCATTCTTCCGGAGAATGTCGAAATCTATATCACCATATAGTGGTTCATTTACAATCAGTTCACTTACTTGCTTATTGGTATTATCTAACAATGTTTCGAGGGTTTCTTGTGCGGTGTTGTTATTAGCCAAGACTTCCTTTATTTCGTCTTCAATAATATTCATTTATACTAGTATATAATGAGTAAATATTTATTATATACTGACACAGTGAGTCTAATTTATAAAGTACACTAACTTATTTTTGGTTAAAAGTGTTCTAAATCAGGCAATTGGGTGATCATGTCAATGTTCTCATTCTTCTTTGCGACTTCTTGTTTGTAATATCTTACTTTTGATAAAACATATTGCTGGTCTTGAATTAATTTCTCTTGTTTTTCATACTCGTTTAATTTATATGCGTTACACCTGTATAGTGCGTATCCGAAAATGCAGACAAATACCAGTACAATACTAATATTTAAAATATAGTAATACAAATTCACTCGGGTATTGTGACATGTAAATAATGAATTATTCATATAATTATGAAACATAGGGTCTACTAAATAAGGTTGGCTCATTATACAAATAAATCTATTATATATTTTATTTGTATAGAATTATAATTAAACATACGCTAAATAATAGAGAACGGCGATGTATGAAAAAATGGCTAGAATAATCGAGACAAGCCAAATGGGTATAACCGTTTTATGTCTATACCCTACACCAAATTGACGAAAACTACCATCAGTATCGTATAATAATCGTGGCTTCATAGTATGTATAATAGAAAAAAGTATTAAGAAAAGTGAAACCGCTACAGTTAACTTGTGGAAACGAACAAAAATTTTCAATGTAGACATATTTTTTAACTTAATATAGAACTATAAAATATGTTGGTAGAAAATATCTATTTTTCTTGTAATTTAATCTTCTGGAAAATCATCTTCATCCCTTTCTTCTGGATAAGCATCGCCGTCCTCGTAATTGCTAGGCAAATGAGAAATATCTGCTTGATTTCGGTCAAATCCAGCATCTAATATTTGGTCGAGTTGTTCGAAATCATTGACTTCAATTGTTTCGCTATCATTTGTAACTTGTTCGGTGACAGGTTCATCGATAAAGAATCCTCGTTTTTCACGTTCCTTATCATATACATTTCTATCATACACAAACACTGATTTTTGTTGTCCTACATTCCAATCACCTAATTTATAACGCTTAAAACTATCTTCAATCTTTCGTTCTTCTATTGTCATTTTACCTAAATAGTCAATCATACCACGTTTTTCCTTTTCACGAACCCGGTTTGCCCCTTTAATTATATCGTCATATGAAACATTCATCAGTTTTTTGTTCTTTGTTTCAATGGTTAAGAGTGTAAGTAATATTTTCTTGATTTTATCGGAAAGTAAGGTCTTATCACCAATAATAATGTTTAATTCCACCAGTTCATTGTTAGACTCAATATTATTTTCATCAATCTGGTTTGCTAGTGAAACTAAATTGTTAGATGGATTCGAGTTAGTTTCATTCTCTTTCTTACGAATACTTTTATTTTTCTCTATATCGGTATGTATCATTTCTGAATTGTTCGTTATGTCTATATAATTTGTGATGCATGACAATAAGCAATACTTATGTAAGGCTATTATTACATCTTTATTGAAGGCTGAATGATAATGTACTGGTTTATTATTTTCACATAGTTTAATAAGTTCACTCTGAATAGGAATATTGTCTACAAAATTAGAAACTTCCCGTAATGTTGGTTCAAATTCGACCATAAGTTCTTTTAAAATAGGATCATTAAAATAAGAACGTACATCTTCATAATAGCCACTAACAATTTCATCTAAGTCACCTACGTGTTGTGTAGACAATTTCCAAATATTTCGTGCTGAGTTGAATCCACTGTGAAATCCATCACTATTTACAAAAGAGTTAGGAAAAGTTTTTGTCATATTATAAATAGCATTGCGTATGAATTGAGTAATCGTTTTAAGTTCGTCTTCTTTGCCAATCGACCAATATTCTATTTCACTTAAAAAAGAACCAATATATTTTATATTGGCTTCGCCTAATCTGTGAGTGTTTGATACATCACGTTTCAGCGAAAGGTGTTTTTCAATGTCATTATACATAGTTTTATTGGATGTGTATAAATACTTTTCAAGTTGTTTCAACTCATCTGACATTTCTACGGTCATCTTTTTCGGCTCGTATGTATCTAAGGACTTTTTAAGCAATGTCAAGAACGCTGTCGGAAAAGCTAGACTCTCGTTCTCTTCCAGGTGATTGATAAGAGATTTAAAATTATCAACTTGGTCGAATACCTCATTGTCTTCTATGTTGACAATATTATCTTTGTAAATAGCATCCATTACATGTGTCAAATGACTTTCATTGTATTTATTGCCGTTTTTCTTGATATACGCTATTTTCTCTTGAATATTCCAACGTTTACTATATTCTTCGGGTTTTTCCGAACATATTCCCTTAAATTTATCAGGAAGAGGTAAATCTCTATCATACCCACAATGCGTTATAATAGCAGAATAGATATTTTCCTCTAAATTTCCGTGTTTAACTTGTGGGTACACTATCCCAGTGGGTTCTTTGTGATATAATAAGGGAGCACTATTCCATTCTTTTATGTTTTGTAACCAGTCTTGATTTTTATTTACAGCATGAAGTATAGACTTGATCGATTCATCTTTATTAACAAAGTATAATAATGGATTCACTTCTTTGTCGTTACAACAGGCATTTTCTAAGAAAGGCAGGTTCGCACTAGTAGTTAAAAGAGCGTCTTGGTCTTTCACAATACGATTGATTGTCTCAATGACTGAAAATCCATACATTATATTTTTCCCTTTGACTACATTTATTCCATTGAACTGGTCTTTATGACCTCTTTTCATTAAGGTTGCGATTTCACTCCTGAAATCATTGCTTACATTTTGTACTTGCTTGTCTAATTTGAATTTAACAACAGGAGGCATAAATGTTCGCCATTTTTGTATTGCGTGAACCTCTGGGGCACTAGTAGTTGGATGTAATATTATATATTCCCGTTTCAATGTATAAAGTTCTTCCATGTCAGGTCGTTCTATCATTTTTTCCATGGTTTTTTCTAAACGGGTAGCAAGTCGTTCTGTATTGTATTTTTTCAATGAATCCCATGGTTGTATAGAACTTTTCGTCTTGAACATAATACATGCCATATATTTCAAACCGGTTAGGTCTTCTTTGCCGTACATAGGATAACCAGTAAACGACCGCACGCAACCGGGGAAGGTTTTGTTACTAGTAAATCCGGGTATAGCAGTTTGGACTGATACAAAAATGGCAGAGGCGATAATCATAATCAATGTTTCATTGGAATAGTCTTGATAACTTTGGACTTTCTTATTCTCTTTTTTGGCAGCTTCGATGCGTTTGTTATATTTTTTCTCAGACATTAAAAATGGAGGTTCATACATTGCGGTTGTTGTACGATGAACCATATCCCAATTGCTATTTTTATCTATATCAATTCTATCACAAATAGTGCTGAATACATTGTATATAGTTTCGGATACTGGATTATCAAATACAAATTTATTTTCTGTAGTTTCCTTCTTTTTTGTTATATTTACCATGACATCACCAATATCTTTTTCCATAACACTATGCGTTACCATGCGAAATCCAGATTCGTCATATGTATCTTCATTAATATAATCTAATTTTCGTAGTACTTGTCCGCTGTATTTATCAACAATAGAATCACCGTCATCGCTCAAAATTCCGTGCGAATGGCATAACTGTTCTAACTTGTTATTATAGTCACCACCAGTTACAAACGTCTTAGCAAGTTCAAACAATGACATAGGTAACAATTTGGTATTTGTATCTTTGCAGTATAACCAGTAAGGACTTTCATCTAATTGTTCTGATAATGGGTTGCGACAAAATTTCTCTTCGAAATTCACCATGTCGGTTTGTTTCTTGGCAAAATCGTCTTGAGCGTTGATCATATTAAGCAATTCTAAATGCGGTGACTGTAATATCTCATCCTTTTGAGAATAATTGCCTAATGCGTATGCCAAATTATTAGCTTTGTATTGTTGAATTTCATTCAATGCGACAAGTCTTTTATTGTATTTGAGTAAGTAGACCAGTTTCTTTTCTATTTTCTTTATTAACTCCTCTGAACTGATCGCAAACCTATTTTCAAATTCGTTTATCATATTTTTCCGATGAGTCTCTTGAATGCGTTTTTTAGTAAAATCTTCACTCTCACATTGTTTATTGTCATTATTCTTGACACATTCTTCAGAAATATTACAGAATAGAGTATTGGTATCAATAAATGCTTCGTCGCTAATTTCATTATCACGTACCCATGTGCCTTTCTTGCGTATATAATACATTGTCTTTTTACGAATATCTTGTTCGTCAGCAATATCCTCTTTTTCCTCCTCTGTTAATTGTTCCAATAAAGCTTCGTCATTCAAAGTTGGTTTGACTTCAACAATCGCATGGTCTCCTTCGCGGACTGGCTTTTTTCCTGATATAAGAATTGTAGATACTTCGTCTGCGTGTTCTTCCTCTATGTTATGCTTGTGAATTAAAGATTCAGCTAAGAATTTCTTGAAAAGTTCCGGGCTTAATTCTTTCTGTTTTTCTTTGTATTTATCTAAAATAGAGTAAGGTGTATCATCTAAATCAGTATCGTAATAGAGCTCATCTACGTTATTGTCTCCCTGTAGACTACCAATAGAATTATACTTTTTACTTAAATAACGTTTCGAACAATCAGATGGTTTAATTTTATCCAACTTGTCTACATCATCTAGCAATGGCAATGCCAACGCTTCCATCAAGTTTGATGGAGTAATAAGAGAAGTCAACATGGAAGTAATAATAGTTGAAAATAGTTCATTATTATCCTTGTTGACAGTCGATTTTAACATTTCACTTACAGTCATATCTTTCATCTGGCCTTCTTTATTCATGAATTTGTAATTATCAACAAATAGTTCGTTTGCTTCATTGTCTCCAGTTAACAACGAAATCAATGAATTCGGTTTGCTGTTTACGTTATGTTTTTTAGTTTTCAATGTATAAAATGATTTGGAGTCACTCGCTATTTTTTTCTTTAATTCAGAAATCTGTTCTTTAATGAAATACCGTATTTCCATAAATTGTTTATATGATATATCAGATGGGTAAATCATGAATGGCTCTAGTTGCTCGACAACACCGACAAAAGACGTTTTATTTCTTATATATTTCTTCATTAAGCGTATTAAATAACGTGTCTTAGGAACAATTGCTTCTAAGAACCGCGCATACTTATCGTTATTGTCAATATCCACATCAGTAGATTCACTATCTAGTAAGAACTCATTGATAGTAGATAAAAATTCAATCTTACTTTCTTTATCATTTCCTTCATAATCATGTTCTTTTGATAAGTCCGAAATAATATTTGGCATGATTCCTTTATTGGATTTCAATAACTTATACAGAAGAACATAATTAGTATGTAATTGAGAACGTTCTAATATATTTGTTCCAGGCAAATCAACTTTGGAGAATTGTACTACTTCTGAAGGCATCATTAATAACGACTTCAAACATAAATTATCGTTATCTGTCATATTTTCACGCAAATAAATTGCCTTTCCTGATTGTGTAAGCGTCTTATTAATCTTGGATAATCCCAAATTATATCTTTGTATCACATATTTAACAGATTTTGGGTCATTGTTCTTAGAATTATGTACGCTTGATTTGAATTCTCCCAGATTATCAATTACCGCATCTAAATCAGTTAATACTGATTTTGTTGTGATACATTCAGCATGGTCTAACGGCAATTCTTTTGCCTTCAAATATTCTGAAACGTCTTTATAATGTTGGGCGTAGTTATTGACTTCACTCGAATTCTTCGATTTTTTGAAGGTTTCCACGTCATTTGCTAGTTTGTATATTGTGTCGTTGATATTCTCGTTTGTTTCTACTACATCTGTTTGTTGGGTTAGGCCTTCACCCTCTTTGTTATATATATAACGTCTACTAGACACAACTGGTATAAGCCATTTTAGATTAGTATCTAACTGTTTGAGTCTTTCTACCAAAGGTTTATAATTAGGTCCATTTGTCTTTTTATCAATAACGTTGTAATTCTCATCTATAAGGGAATATCTTTCACGTAATTCTTTGAAGCGTTCGATAATAAGATGAATATTATCCATTACATCGTCAGTTCGTTTATAATTCGGGATAGTAGAAAGCAGTTCATCCATCATATCGTTAACCTGTGCTTCAATGCCATAACGACGCTCACTGTCAGGGACTTCAATCAGTTGTTTTACTGGTTCTAATTTTTCACCAAAAACAATTTCATTTGCGTCAACATACAAATCTTTCAGGTTTTCTTTAAAAAGTTCGTCGCTTATTACATTAGAAGGGATATTCATAATAGCCTCTCCTTCCTCGGTGTACTCCATTTCCGCTAATTCCTCTTCCGTCAGGTCTTTCAGCTCTAAACTAGGGTCCTCTTCCAGTTTTTCCTTCATGTTAATTAAAGATTGCGCGAATTTAAGTGTATCCGGTTTATTACGAATAACTATTTTGTCAATTGGTAAATTCTCAGGAATGCCTTGGTATCCAAAGTCAAAATAAATCGTATGTATTTCAGGGTATGTGGTAACTTCAATTCGGTCTTCTTCTAGATTTGTAATTTCACCTGTAATAATAGCAGGGATGTCTCCACCAAAATGTATATTAATCCATTTCCCAGTAAGCAGACCATGTTGTCTAGCATATCCTTTTTCTTCACTACGATTAATTAAGAACACGTTATGAATAGATTCATCTGTAAATGAACCTAATTCATTAATATTTAATTGCAGAGGCTCTCCGGTGGATATATTAATTAATTTAACTTTTGTATTGTCTACATACGTTATTAAACCTGACATTTCATGAATGTCCTTATTGGCAGGGGCAATTAATTGAATAATGTCACCGTATTCTAAATTAATAGAGGTAGTCGTAACTTCATTGTGTTCCAATTCTGTATCCATTGTATTATAATTTGTATATATTATTCATCTAAATTATATTTTTGAATAATGATAAATCAGTATTGTCGCATTATTCAAAGACGCAGATTTTATAAGAAACTATATAAGTAAATAGTTCTATAATAATTAATATGGAACAGATATACAATATGAACGTCCAGCGTGTATCTATAGATATAATGTATAAACCAACTATAAATGCCAAAAAACATGTAAATAATATGAATGGAAAAACATATATTGTTATGAATTATGACAAAATGTTTGTTTGTTATAATGATGAAAATATGCGAAAATATAGATCGGTCATTTTCTCTTTTCCTGGTAGAAAATTATTATCTTTTTCCCCAATAAAATCTTATCCGAACGAGCATTTTATAAAGAGCTATTCAGATAGTCTGGATGAAAGATTATATATAAATGAATTCATTGAGGGTTACATGGTAAATCTATTCTTTGACAAAGATACTAACACTTGGGAAATAGCTACAAAAACTAGAGTAGGAGGGCATAATAAAATATATAATAATGGGTATTTCAAACAGAACTCAAAAGATTCTATATACACACAATTTTGTAGATTGTTAGGGTATCCGGATACAGCAAACATTAACCATGCTGGTTTTTTAGAGCATTTTTCAAAAAATCATAGTTATACATTTGTAATACGGAATAAACATTTTAATCATTTCATAAATGACGAAAATAGGGAAGTATTTTTAGTTGCTGTTTATAAAATCAATGACGATTACGCAACATATATTTCACCAATAGAGTATGAATCATGGAGAATGTTCCAACCAATGCTAGGACTTATTCATTTTCCAAAGGAATATCCTACTTTATCAGAGTCCATAACTAGCATTAATAATATTAAACAGGATATTTTGGACTCTGATAAAGTAGGATATGTAATTGCAGACACCACAAATGGAAAAAGAACTAAAATATATTCATCCGCATATTATATGTCTAAGAGACAACATAGTTTATATCCTGTAACAACTTATAAAACCGTGTGTCTTAACAAAATTCATAAAATGAAAACGTATACTTCCTTATTCAAACAGGAAAAGCAATATATAGAGAGAACTCAAGACTTATTTTTGAACTTTGTAGACTATCTGCACCTGTCTTATCTAGACAATTATATATATAAAAGAACAGTAAGCTGTAGCGATAAAGTGAAATTATTGTTAGAAAAGATACATCACGACCTCTATATATCAAAAATTCAAAATAGGGAATTGTCAAAAGTAACAAAACACAATATACGTGAGTATTTACTGAAATTAGACCCGATTATTTTATACAATTTTATGATCCAATAAAAATACAATGGTTGTTATAATTGTATTTTTATAAAAATTACATGGAGCTATATAACGCAGCTATTTTACTTAAGTTTTGAATATACTTAGAACAATGTTCTTTATTCACATCATCCATACTCTTAATCGGGTTTCTAATTTTATTAATCAACGCAATAATCTCATCTGCCTTATTGACTCCATTCAAATCGCTGTTATAATCTTTATCAAAAAAGAAACTAATATCTCCTTTGTCAATGACTTCTTTATAAGGAGCATATACGTGAGTATACCAAGATTTACACAAGATAGTTGGATTCATCTTTTTAATTGTTTCGAATGACGTAACCGCTTTTGACAATTCTGGGTCTTCCGGTAGAATTCTCATTACATCTTCTAAAAATTCGAAGAAATGCTTGTTAAAAGCGCGGCTCAAAGTAGATTTATCAGACATTATAAATTAATAAAGCAAATAATTTCTAAATGTTTTACGCAAACATTTTGTTTTTGTCACTTGTATTGCCGATGTCATCGATACGCTGTTGTTGAATCTTATCTATCGTAACATCATTTGATATTTTGTCGGCTTTATAGTTTTCATCGGGTGTGTTTATGCTTTGATAACCGCCGTCTGTCGTTACATAATCATACATTTGCCTATTTCCACCTGTTCCTTTCGCACTTAATTCATCGGGTGTTAAATTATAAAATGTAAATTGCTCTGACATGATGTTTGTGCCGCCAGCAGATTTATTCAATTGGTAGGACCTTGGTTCTCCGTTGTTAATGGTTTCTTGAGATTGCTTATTAATCAACTGTGGATGGTAATATTTAACGATTTCGTCGCCTAGAATAAACCGATAATTGTCTTTTATAAGCAATAGAGCTGGAACACTAGTTAAGTTCGGGGGCATTACTACTTTGCTACCATTTTCGAGGAATATATAGATTTGTCCTGTTTGACCGTCTTTACGACGGTTATCAATATTAACAAAATTAATTTTATCAGATAACCCCCCTTTTACTAAACTTTGAATAACCTTTTGTGAGTGTTTGCAATGGTTGCTATAATATAAAATATCCATTTTGGTTTATTTTATATTTTATATGTAATTTTTATACTTTTTTAAAACGCATATTTAAACTGACAAGGCACTATAACACATCGAATTCAATAATCTATTTTGGAAATAGAATATGCCATACCCGAGTGCTACAGAAAAGACTTGCAGGTAATATTCTACACCATGCTTCTTACTGAAACCAATCATGAGTGAAGAGATCAGAAAAATGGCGATGAATACGAAACCGATTACGGAGAGGAAGTAGAAGTAAAGGCAGTAGTCCTTTGAAAGGGGGCCAAAAAGAGTATTGAGAACAGGGTCTTGGTTTTTGTTCATTATAACCTATGTATAGAAAATTTTTATGATAATACAAATAAAATTATTCGACTGTTACCACTTTCGCCAAATTTCGTGGAGTATCTGGATTTATGCCCTTTTTAATGGCAATGTGATAGGACAATAATTGAATAGGAATAATCGCCAGTAATGAAGAGAAGGAATAATTGTTATCAATATAAATTTCATTTACTCCATCTATATTCATTTTTATTTTGGAAGAAGTAATGCGTAATACTCGAGAACCTCGCGAAACAATCTCTTGAGCGCAATTATGATTTTTTATGTAATACTCGGGAATAGTATCAACTAAAATGACCGGGAAATTGTCATCCAATAAAGCAAAGGGTCCATGTTTCAATGAGGCAGATGAATAGGCTTCGGCATGAATATAAGCCATCTCTTTTATTTTTAAAGAACCTTCCATAGAAATATATTCATCGTTGTTTTTACCTAAAACAAATATATGTTGTTTGTTGTGAAAATACTCTACTAATGGCTGTAAATTAGCATTTATATTTTGTAATGTATTTTTAAAATGGTAAGATAAGTTTTGTAAATCACTAATAAACTGAATCCGTTTTTGAAGATTAATTTCTTGGTATTGTGAGAACCATATTGCTATCAAAGACAGACATATTACTTGACTAGTAAAAGCTTTTGTAGATGCTACTCCGATTTCTCTACCAGAATTACAATACACACCACAATTTACTTCACGCGCAATCATTGAATCAACTACATTTATAACACCCATAGTCATAATATTATTGTCTTTCGCTAGTTGAATACATCGATATAAATCACGAGTTTCTCCTGATTGTGAAATGAATATAAATAAGGTATTTCCTTTATAAGGGATATCTTTTTCTGTTAACTCAGCACCATCAATCACTTGGACGCTATTAAACTTACATAATGTTTTTATATAATCCGCTCCAATCAAACCAGAATGATAAGAAGTGCCACAACCTAATAAAATAATATTATCTATGTTAAGCAGGTCGCCGGTGAATTGTTCTAATCCACCTAATTTTACTTCAGACGCATTTTTTATACGCCCTTTGTTATTCAGGCTTTGTAATACTGTATTTTCTTGCTCGTATATTTCTTTTATAGTCCAATGCGGATAAGGGGCTGGAGTAACTTCTTTATATATAGGTTGCACTTTCTTTTCTTCGTATATCTGTTTTGTGTTAATAGTTAGACTGTAGTCATCGCGTTGTATTTCAATAATATCGTCTTCATTCAGAGATATATAATTATCGACGGCGCCACAAAATCCGGATTGTTCTGAAGTAATATATGCGATGTCTTCTGACATTCCAATCAACAACGGAGAACCATTCCTAACAGCATATATCGAGTCTGGTTTATTACTATGAATAATTATTAAGCCATATGTACCCTCAATATCTTTAATCATATGAGATATAGCATGAAAAACATCATTCACTTCATTGTAATAGTATTCTAATAGACTAGCTATAACTTCGGTATCAGTTTGAGAATAAAATTTGTAACCATATGATAACATTTTGGTCTTTAATTGCTGATAATTTTCAATAATGCCATTATGAACGATGGCAAAATCTTTATTTTGCGAAAAATGTGGATGTGCGTTTATATCTGTTTTTTTCCCATGCGTAGCCCAGCGATTATGGCCGATTCCAACACAATTGTCGGGATATCTTAACAATCTAGGATCACTACCTAGCTTATCAATAGAACTTTCTTCATCAGTTGATGAAAATTTATGTATGTCAATACAACCGTTTCTCAGCAATCCAATTCCAGATGAATCATACCCTCTGTTTTGTAATTGTCGCAATGAATTTAATATTAATGGATAAATGCTTCTAGTTTCAGTAGCAATAATTCCAACAATTCCACACATCTTTATAAAATATAGCTCCGAGAACTTTATATAACTTTTATAGCAACCAAGTTATATAAAATATATTCTATTATTTTATATACAACCTTTGCTATGGATAATTCGGCAATATGGAAAATTATAGACAAATATTTTGAAAATAATCCTCAAAGTTTAGTAAGACACCATACTGAATCTTATAACGATTTTTTTAAAAATGGTATATTTCAGATATTCAAAGAGAAAAATCCAATTACAATAAGTACAGTGTACGATGAAAATATTGGAGACTACCGGCATCAATGTAAAATTTATATGGGTGGAAAAAATGGCGACAAGATATACTTTGGAAAGCCAGTAATATACGATGATAATAACGCACATTATATGTTTCCAAATGAAGCTAGACTTCGAAATATGACATATGGTATGACAGTACATTATGATGTGGAAATAGAATTTACTGATATTGTCGATGAAAACGATCCAGCTCGTTTAGTCGGAATAGAGGAAATCCCTGGTGCGGAAGAAATAGAAGTTGAAGAACAGGAGGAAGAGGAACAGAAGGGTGGTGCGAAGACACTTAAACGGAAGAAAAAGTTGGCTGCTGAACTGACTACAGAACAAACCGCAGCCATCAGAGAAATGACAGAAAAGTCTATCAATGGCAACGTTCAAGAACGAAATATGATACTAGAAAAAGTATACCTTGGTCGTTTCCCAGTTATGGTACAAAGTGATTTTTGTGTATTGAGTGGAATGCCAAAGGATGTGAAACATGCCATGGGTGAATGTAAAAATGATATTGGTGGTTATTTTATAATTGACGGTAAAGAAAAGACGGTGGTTCCTCAAGAAAAGTTCGGCGATAATATGCTTTATATAAAAAAAATGACAGATGATAACTATCTATATTCAGCAGAAATAAGGTCTGTATCTGAAAATGTATCAAAACCAGTTAGAACATTGTCTGTTCGCATACAAGCACCGAATAGTAAATTCACGCAAAACAATATTGTTGTTAATATCCCGAATGTACGCAATCCAGTACCACTATTTATTGTTTTCCGCGCACTAGGTGTGTTGTCTGACAAGGATATTATTAAAACGTGTCTACTGGATATGGAGAAGAACGAACATTTATTGAAATACCTTGAACCATCTGTATATGATGCCGGCAATATATTTTCACAGAGGAACGCTCTTGAATATATACGTCTCTTGATAAAAGGTGGAAAAAATAGTTCTATGGCTTCCGTTTTGGAAATAATGAGCGACTACTTTTTGCCACATATCGGAGAACTTAACCATCAAGAAAAAGCTTACTATCTGGGACACATTGTTAAAAAGCTTTTGTTGGTTGCGAATGGGGATGAAAAAGAAACTGACCGTGACAATTACAAATACAAACGTGTTGAATTAGTTGGCTCCATGATGAATGACTTGTTTCGCGAGTATTATCACATTCAACAACGCGTGATTTTCAAAGGTTTTGAGTATAAGGTGAATCTGAATCGCAATCTCTATGAAAACGACCTATATCGATTGATTATGGAGAACCATAAGAATGTATTCAATGAACGTGAGTTAGAGATAGGTTTCAGAAAGGCGTTCAAAGGCAATTGGGGTGCTTATAGCCATACTAAACGCGTTGGTGCTATACAAGACCTAAATAGGTTGTCTTTTTATACTGCGTTGAGTCATTTGAGAAAGACGAATTTGCCGATTGATTCAAGTGCGAAGATAATCGGACCACGATTATTAAACTCAACACAATGGGGATTCTTTGACCCAATAGATACACCCGATGGTGGCAACATTGGTATCCATAAACATTTATCTATTACATCTTATGTGACACAGGGGTATTCACGAGAGCCGTTGATTGATTTCTTGAAAGAGAAAATCGTTCTGATGTCTTTGACTGACCTTACGCCTACCCTTATTTCCCGCATGACAAAAGTGTTTATTAATGGTTATTGGGTTGGATGTGTAACAGACCCAATACAATCTGTTGATAAAGTACGATTATTCAGACGCAACGGCCTTATTCCAATTTATACAAGCATATCTTTCGATATCAAGGAAAATACTATTTACATCTTTACTGATGCGGGAAGAGTATGTCGTCCCATCTTTTATAAAGATAATGACACAGAAAAAATGTCATTTGAAAATCCGACATTTCAAAAATCACTTGAAAGTGGCAATATTAACTGGACTCAGATGACAACCGGATTCAACGAAAAGGCTGACAAATCATTTGATCCAAACAATTATAAAATGTATTCCCTTGGCGAACTATATCAAGGCATGGATGAAAAATGCGAACCTGCAAGATTCAAGCGTTTTGTTGAAAATAAAGCTGTTATTGATTATATTGATACAAACGAAACCGAAAATGCTTACATCGCACTGAACGCAGAGGCATATGAGAATGATAAGAATAACAGATTTACGCATATGGAGATTCATGAGTCATTGATATTTGGTGTCATGTGTAATTTAATCAACTACCCTGAAAATAACCCCGCTACGAGGAATTCGTTTTCCTGCGGACAAAGTAAGCAAGCTTGCTCGATGTATCATACAAATCATCAAGTTCGTATGGATAAAACCGCGGTTGTATTGAATTCGGGACAAGTTCCATTAGTAAAATCCAGGTTTCTTCAATACATTAATAACGAAGAGAACCCATATGGTGAAAATACAATTGTAGCTATTATGTGTTACACTGGTTATAATGTAGAAGATGCTATATTAATAAATGAAGGCGCCCTTAAGAGAGGTTTATTCAGAACCACTTACTATACCACTTATGAAACACATGAGGAGAAAAGCAAGCAAGGTGATAATGTAACGCAAAAGAAGTTTATAAATATTGAGTCGGAACAATCGATTGTAGGAACAAAGCCGGGTTATGATTACAGCAAATTAGATGAATATGGATTGATACAAGAAAATACACCTATCAATGATAAAACAGTATTAATTGGTTCCGCCACAGTTGATACTGAAAGCGATAGACTGATAGATAGTTCAAAGACCGCAAAGAAAGGCCAACTTGGGATAGTCGATAAAACATTCATTACTGATGACGAAGAAGGAAAACGCATTGCGAAAGTAAGAATCCGTGAAGAAAGAATTCCCAACATAGGCGATAAGATGGCTTCTAGAGCCGGCCAAAAAGGTACAGTTGGTTTAGTTGTTCCTGAATGTGATATGCCTTTCACAAAAGAGGGAGTTCGTCCTGATATTATTATAAACCCTCATGCGATCCCATCTAGAATGACTATAGGACATCTAGTAGAGTGTATCACTGGAAAAGCATCTTGCATACAAGGTAGTTTTACTGATTGTACTGCTTTTAACAATAAAGGTTCAAAAGTGGGGGCATTTGGAGAGTTATTAACGACTATGGGATATCATTCAAGTGGAAATGAATTGTTGTATAATGGCATGACGGGAGAGCAGATCGAGACTGAGATATTTATGGGTCCGAATTATTACATGCGTTTGAAACATATGGTAAAGGATAAAATTAATTACCGTGCTCTTGGGCCGAGAACCGCACTTACAAAACAGCCTGTCTCTGGCAGAGCGAATGATGGTGGTCTTCGCATTGGTGAGATGGAACGTGACTCTGTAATATCACACGGTGCGTGTGAATTTTTGAAAGAATCCATGATGGAGAGAGGTGATAAGTATTACTTAGCAATTTGTAATACAACCGGTATGATTGCTGCGTACAACCCATCAAAGAATGTATTCATCAGTCCAATGGCCGATGGACCGCTTAAGTTTACAGGTTCGATGGATGGAAAAGACATGCATCTTCAAAATGTTAGCAAGTATGGAAGAAACTTCAGCATTATTTGCGTCCCTTATTCGTTTAAACTATTAATGCAGGAGTTACAAGTAGCAAACATTCAAATGCGTTTAATTACCGAGGACAATATCGAACAATTGGAAAGTATGACTTTTTCCAGAAATATCGAAAAATTGACCGACTATACAAACGCAAATATTGATACCACCATCAATTTGATAAATAGAGACATAGAAAATAAAATAAAAGATGTTGTGAAACCACCCATAGTTATGGATGATAGCGATAGTCCTGAGTATCATCCAGAAACGCCCGATATGCCTCCACCTGATAGCTCATCTTATCATCCTGTCTCATCGACAGATTCTCCCCAATATCAGGTTGGAACGCCTGAGTTTGAACCAAGAACGCCCGACACACCTCCAGAAACACCTGAGTTTGAACCAAGAACACCTGAGTTTGAACCAAGAACACCTGAATTTGGTCCAGAAATAAGAGTGAAAGGTCAATTTATTGACACGCCTTCTTCGAGTGAAACTATTCCAACACCACCCATGGAAGGTAGCGGCCTTATAGAAAAAAGTAATCAATACAATATAGGTGAGGAAGTCCATTATAGAGGTGATGAAATTCCTGAACGTAAATGGACTATCACTTATAAAAAAGATGAATTCATGAAGATAGAGACCGCGCAACCGAGCATGAATGATATGGATACAACACAAATGGTAACCGCGATGGATCTATATAAGCCACGTGATTTTTTAACAGTAAACCCACACACTAACGAGCAACAACCGAATAATGTTGGAAATCAACAAGGTGGAACCACGCAAAATTTCCATATCGCTCCTACATATGTAATGAATGGTGGAGGAAATGACCCAATTACACCACATTATTCCAGCGAACCAGCTCGCCAAACCGCAATTGTTGATACTCCTGTAACCCAGATACACGAACCAGAGCCGGAAGAAAACAAACAAGGAGGAGGAGGAGGGGGTCTTTTATCTAAGGCATTAGATTTCGGCAACTTCATTATAAAAAAAACCGGATAATACAAAATTGAATTTATTATAAATAGAAAATTAATAAAAAGTTTCCTTTCTATTTATATACAAATGAGCGTAAACAATAAGATTCTTAAGTTATACAAGTCGCGCCTGAACTTACTTAATCAGCTTGAATATTTGGGATATGATATTACTCCGTTTATGAATTTCAGCAACAAAGAGATTGATGCAATGAATTCAAACGATTCGCTGAATATGCTGCTATCTCATAATGAAAGCGACAAAAAAGTATATGTAGAATATTTCTCTCAAGGTGATAAAAAATCATCTTCATTCAATAAAAAACATTTAGATGATTTAGTTGATAGAAGGTTTGAAATCGACTTGACAATTGAGAAAAAAGACACCTTAATAGTTGTCGTAGAAGATGAACCAAATGAAGGTCTAGTAACGCGCATGAAACAAATATACGAACAAGATAACGTATTTGTAGTAGTTCATAATATAGACCGTCTCCAATATAACATATTGGACCATAGTATGGTGCCACGAGGACACACATTAAATAAAGATGAATCGACAAACATGATGAAAAAGTATAACATTAAGAATAATCTTCAATTGCCAGAGATTTCACGGTTTGACCCTCAAGCGTTAGCACTATGTTTAAAACCAAATGAAATCTGTGAGTTTGACAGGAAGAGCTTAACAGCGGTTTCTACAAAATACTATCGCATATGTGTTAACTAACAAAAGAATATCATATCATATTATATACATGGAAGAACCCGCAGTAATTGGATATAGCAAAAATGATTATTTTTATATCAGAGCTAAAGAAAGTGGTTTTATGCCAAGTGACAAAGACTGTGTTGATATAGAAAGAAACGAGGAAGGTTTTGATTACGAAAATATATGCAGGATTGACAACGAAATAAATAGAGAACGTTTTGACAAAGGTGACAACGCTATCAAATGTATTAACCGGGAATTATGTGTCAATAAAAAAAATGCGACTGTATTAAAAAAAATAAAAAATCAGAATAGCGGTTCCTACGGCAATTATGAAGATACGAATGATAGAGTAGAATATACCCTTTTAAACACTATCAATTTAGGAGTAGGAATAGGATTATTAGGGTATTTGATTTATAAAAACACCACAAATGTTTTTTCATAATGTTCGAATTATATAGTGTTATCATATACTATATGATTTCTGATAAAGTAGACAAAAGTAAGGAATTATTTGAAGAAATAAATACATTCAATAAAAAATACATCGCATATATTGATTGTAGAGATAAGGAGATGATGACATGTACCGGCAAAGAATATGATAATATGATGGAGGTGTATAATAATATATCCGATGAGTCAAAGGGGCTTATAAAGCAAGTATATGATGCCGATAAAATGCCTGTTTTGTCTGAAAATGAATTTGAAATGAAACACGCGAACATTATGAAACGTTATAAGAACGAGATTACCCCATTAAGAAATGAACTTGACACAAAGCTATTTGAATTAAAAGACAATGACAAGTCCTTGAAAAAAGAAGCCGCTCAATATAATCAATTAACTATGTATTCAAATATGTTTTTGACGGTTTTAGCAACCACTGGATTATATTACTTTTTCTTCAAGCTTAGTAAATAAAATGAATTGATTATTTATAGAATAAATAACCAATAATGGATGACCTTACGAAAAAAGAAGAACAATTGATCGCAGACAAGGAGCTAAAACCATTTAATGAAATCTACGAAAGATACGCATTATGTCGTGAAAATAAAGAAGAATGCGACGAAAAAATCGTTATGTCAGATGTATCAAAAGTATATCAAGATACGCGAGTAGAAGATTTGCCTTTTTTGCGAAAAATAGAATTTTTTGAAAACATTACAACATCAAAACCGAAGGAATTACAGTTCGATTATTTTGTTGACAAAGATGAAACACCAATCAAAATTAACCCCCAAAAACAAAACTTAACCGAAACTACAAACCATTATTCAAAAATATTACTAACAGTTTTAGCAACTACGACAATTTATTACTTTTTTTTCAAATTAAGTAAATAAATACCTCATAATATTATAATATGAATAAAGAAAAATACATTCCATTATTACCGCTCCCACAAGGAAAGACTTTCATTACAAATGAACTATCGGTTACTGGATTAAAAGAATCTGGATTATATCAACCAAACGGCAAATATTTCATAAAATCATCAAGTGAACGTTCAGATAAACATAAAGCATTCAATGCGTTTAATGTGAATACAAATACGTATTGGGAATGTGACAATGTAAGTAATCCCGATTACAATGTATTAAATACGAGTTATGCTGAATATAAACAATCCCCTTACAACACGGGAAACCCATCTGCTTACAGAGGAGGTGGAAATAAATCTAATTATTGGACCACAAAGGTTGGCACAAGACAAATTGAAGTGCCAGGCGAATGGATACAAGTTCAGTTGCCATACAAAATATATTTAACATCCTATTTGCTTGTAACTCCAGCATTCATAAAAGATAACATATTTCCTGTTAATTTTATGATTGCTGGTTCTCTTGATGGTGAAAGTTGGGATCTGGTTAATCAACATCAGTTGAAAGGCACCGAGCTACCGGAAACAGTCCCGGAAAAAATGTTTTATTTAAGTCCAACGAAACAATACAATTTCTTTCGCTTTATTGTCATGAAAATGACTAACAATATAGGTACTGTCAAAATATCCAATTTGAAATTGTTTGGCTCTACACAACAATTTAGCAACGCGTCAGTTTCTACCAATAAAGAAACTTTTGTAAACCTTAACCGAGGTTTGTCAAACAAGGAGAAAATAATGAATAATGAATTAGTAAAGCCACATACAAACAATATATTTTCAAACATGTATGCCAATTTGTTTCCTTCAAAAGAAGGAATTGAAAATGAATACAAAACAAAAAATGAATATTCAATTGATTATGATGATGCTGAGTGTAATAAAGAGAAAGCAAAACTAGTTATCGACAATCAAATAACTCCAATAACAAAAACCGCAAAAAAACAAGAAAAAGATATGACACATATTATAAAGAATTATAATCAGCTGGATGATAGTTTGAATAAACATTATAAGATATGGAATGAAATGTCAGAAGACCGAAAATATAATTTTAATAGTGAATATGACTTGAACGCAAAGATAAAAAACAAGGATGAAGTAAGAAAAGAAGATGTACGCAAAATGGCCGATCTTTCTAGTCAAACATTATTTTTAGGAGGTCTCGCCAGTTTTACTTTATTGGTAGGCGTAATTATGATTAAAAATAGTGACTAACCATTATCCACTCTAAAAATGTATATTATAAAATATTTTTATAATATATAATGTCAAGCAATACAGAAAAGAAGCAGGAAGAAAAAAGCCCAGTTGATTTGTCGAATTTATTCCAATTACAAAAAAATTACCTTGTAGGTCTTGGACGTAAATCGCAAGATGAAGAGATCGATGAAGATATAGAAAGAGTCCAAGATCAACTGGATGAATTGAATATTAATTTTAAAGAAGCCGAAGAAAATGCTAAGTCTGTACTAGTCAAACAAGACGAAGTGGAAGACCTAGTTAAGACAGAAAATGACCGTCTTCATAATAAGAAAAAACAAATCGATACCGCAATAGATAGTCAACAGAGAGCAATATTATTGAATGAATCAAAAAGATTGAGACAGCATGAATACAACCGCATGTTATATTACGTTATATTTGCGTTAGCAGTAGTATTTTCATTAGTCGTTATTCAAAAATGGGTACCTTTTATCCCCGATTGGTTAGTATCAATCATCGTTGTATTTACTTTCTTTTATTGTGGCATAATGATATTTAATATTTATAATTCCGTACAGCGTCGTAGTAAAATGAATTTCAACGAATTACAATTAGACCAGCCCGCAACACACGAGGAAACACGTGAGCGAGAATTAGCTCGCGGAAACTTATTAGGAGAACTAACAACTGGTGAGTGTCAAGGTCCAGCCTGCTGTCATCCTGGTACAATATTTGATAAAAATAAGTTACAGTGTGTATACGATACTCAAAATTTGAGTTTGATTACTGACCCAGAAGGTAGTACATACATACGTTACGATATTGATTTATATAATATGAGTGGCGAGAAGAAGTATGACATTTCTGGCAATCAAGTTTTTGATTTAGATGGCAATATTCTTGCTGAAATCGAAAATGATAAATTATCCAATATAATACACGATGACTTAGACGCATTTTCTTCCTTTAGCAAAGCTAAAAATGTGGTAGCTAACTCTCCTAATGAATACTCTAATTATAGTAAAATTTAATCTCCATATTTTATAACCTATAAAATATGGCAAAATTCCCTCAACCAGACAACGAAGATAAAATGAAACAAAATCATTCATATAAAGGAAGTGGCAAATACAAAATTAGTACAAAACCCCCTCATAGGGTAAATATTAGACCATATGAACGGGATCGAGATAGACCGTATTATATAAATCAAGGCACAGGTCAGTATGCAAAAAGCATAGGTGATCGTAATAGAATAGATAAAAATAACGATTGCGAGAGATATAATAACACTAGTTACAGTCGAAAACCAGCTCATTGTAAATGGACTTATCATGGCACTTGGGGAAAGAATAAAAGAGAAAAAGAAGCAAAATCTTATAGAGATCAGGCAGGGCATAAACAACATATTTCTCGACTGAACTACAATTTTTTTAAGAAACAATATGATGATTTATCCCAATTTGATAATGAGTTAAAACAAGACAACCAACAATATGCGGCCGAAGCTAAGCGCATAGATAAATATTATTATCCTCAGCATAAAAAAATTGAAGCCAGAACAGAGAAGAAAAAAACAACAGCGATTAGTGAAAAAAATGCTGCTGAAAATGAAAGAGATATTGCTAATAGAATATTACAAGGCAAACAACAAGCGAGATTAGATAAGACCAATGAATATGGGGACAATACAGGAATCATTAATGATATGGTCGATACAAGAGAGGCAAAGAAATCGCAAATAAATAGAAAAATTGAGGACATAGACGTTACACAAAGAAATCTGCTTATGGAAGACGGCACTTTAAAAGATAACTGGTTGTTAAATTATTATTATACATTGGGAAACAAGCGTAAAATGATGACATTTGGGGAATACAAGAAGCAAAATGAAACCCTCAGTAAAAAGACCAAAAACATTAGTCAAACAAACACACTGTATGACAGAGAAAACTTGTATTTACAAGAACAAAATGTATACCTTTTATTATTCAATAGAAATAGTTTGATATTATATTATCTATTATTTTTATATTTTGCATATATCTTTATTAATTATAGACAGCACACTTCTTTACAGACAAAACTGTTGTATTTAGTTCCATTAAGTATATTCCCATTTTTTATTGATATTTTTTTTTACGTATTTCATTATCTAAAATTAGTCCTGAAATAATTTGTCTTTATATATAAAATGGGAGGTGGAAGTTCAAAGCCGAAAAAAAGTCTAGCAACTCGTCGAATGGACCGCCGCATAAACGCAACTCGTAGGGAAGAATCTAATCTATTAAATCGTGATAATAGCAATAATCGTTGGATAAAAAAATATAAGGATATAACTCCTAAGAAAAAGAACGATTTTGACCGTTCTTATGGAAAGCGTAGGTTTTTTCAATCCGAACATAAAATACTCATGAATGAATTAATAAACATACAAACATATGTGCGAAATCTTGAAAATGAGATTGATAATTTGAATAAACAACGAGAACAAGCGAAGAAGTTAACACAAGAATATAATGCAGAAATAACTGAATTAAACGACATTATTCGATCGTTAAATATCTTGATAACATATTTAAAAAAAATTGAGAGAGCGATTCAAACGCAAATGGATATTCTTGATAAACAATTAGATGGCACTAATGAAATATTAGAAGACGAGATGACAGAATTTTTTCGTTTAGATGCTTATATAAAAGACCTGTTTTTCAAGGCCAATGCCGCAAAACCTCTAGCTGATAAATACGGTCAGGTTTATTATACTAGCTTACAACAGCAAAATTCGTCTCTTACTTCTAGCAAATTTGATTTAAATAATATGCAAACACGTAGCAATCGGTTATATTTATATTCAGATTATTGGCACAATTTGATCGATAGTGTATATGATTACGCACTATTGGTCTATTTAATAGTTGCGGTGATTGCTGGATATTTGGCTATATACAATTCCACTTATTTGTCTAACAAATATTATAAATTATTTGCGTTTGTCTTAATATTCACCTTTCCATTTTATATAATACCACTGGAACAAGGGATCGTAGATTTTTTCCGCATATTAATCAGTCTATTCTTGGGAGAACCGTATGAGAAAAAAAATTGGATTTAATTATTCATTTGAAATAATATTATTTTTACTCAAATATTATTATTTTAATTAGATATCATCTTCATTAATGTCATCAATATCATCTTCATCATCATCACCATTATCATATGCGATAGACCAGCCAGACCAAAATTTCTTTTTCCCTTCTAATTTACCAAATCGTTTTTCCATGGTCTCAAACAATTCGCGCTGACTTGTCTGTTTTCCTTGATGGTTATTCGCAAACCAAATAGTATACTCTTGTAAGAGGTCTGTCTTAGTAATCTTACCAGTTTCATCCTGAATAATTTTATCGCCAACAAACTGTGAGAATACATCTTGACTCTCACGATATTCAGTGCTTGCCTTTAATACTATGTCACATGGTTTGACATGGGCCTTTGTTTTTCGTGCGCGCGCGACTAACATCGACGCAAATACTTCTTTCCATTCGTCGAATTTGTCATCTAGGTCCAAATCTACCTTATACTGATAAGGTTTATCTGGGTTAGTTTGTACGGGTTTTTCTGTAAAGAGCGACATAAATGGTGTTACATGGATTCTTCTCCATGTTCCATAATCATTGGAATTTACTTCCATCATGACATTGCACGCAACTGCCAATGTGAACTGAGGAAGGAATGTAATTACATCGGGAGAATAGAGGCCACGTCCTTGAATCGGATCTTTGCCACTAGTCAACTGTTTTAATACACCTTCATTAATAATATCGCCTTTTTGAGGTTCCTGCATGACAGCATAACGGACGCCTTGCAACCCAATAATTTCTGGACTCGCACCGCCGATTTTGCCTCTTTTATCAGTAATCAATGACAACGGAATGTCTTTTTTGTAATCACCTAGGACCTTTTCCATTAGTGAAATCAATACAGATTTGCCATTGCGGCCTTCGCCAGTATACATACTGAATGTTTGGTTCAATCCTACTGATGTTCCTAATAATATGGATGCGAGGTGGTCCCACATATATGTGTATAACTCGGGGACTGGAAATAATTCATGAAGAAACTTATTAATTTCTTCCATAGTGCCCTTATGTTCATCAGTCAGTTCAATATAATTGATGTTCGTACACTTTGATACATAGTCTTCTGGACGCCCATCACGGAAACAATCCTCTTTGAAATCAAATATGCCATTCTTGAAACATAACAAGTAAGGGTTTTGATCGAGATTTTTTATTAATTCTCCGTGATCGTAGAACAACTCCTTTGCTTCCGTCATAATATTTTTCTTGTCGGCTGTCTTGCCAAGACGTCCATATACAGCCATACAATTCTGAGCTAATGTTTTATCTGATTCACATTCTTTTACATCACTTTTTACTTCGATCTGTTCTTGGGCGTCTTGATACGCAATTTCTTCTCTAGGATTAGAATTGCCGTTTCCTACATAAATAGTCCCTTTTTCTTTATAAATTGTTCGCATTTCTTTCGAAAGTGTCATTCTTAATGATGTTCCAGAATCATTCAACACCCATCTATTATTTTTGAATTGATGCCATATATTATTCTTTACACCGCTACATACAAATTCTCCTTTTTTCAACGCATACAACACTTCCGCTATATCAAAATCAGTGCATCCACCTTTTCCATCATTATTATAAATAGATGAACGAATCGTGTTATCAATCATTGAAGATATTGATTTTGATTTTATTGCTTCAAACTGTTGCGGTGCGTCTGTCTTAATCCAATAAATAATAGACCTTTTTGTAAGGCCTTCTTTGTTGCCTTCATCGAATTCATCCCATTTATCTACTAATAAAGATATGCTCTGGTAATCAAAACTGCTACTTTTAGAACTGAACTTTATCCATACAATCAAGAAACGACTATCTGTATTCTTTAACGCCCAACCTACACGAATCCATTTGTCATAAGAACCGTTACCATAATAACTTTCCGGCAACCCGAGAGTATAATCACATAAATCTTTCAATTCATACTCATTGTTTCCAAGAGAGTCAAAGAATATCTCATATTGGTCGTCAAGCTCTTCCTGATTGGAAATCTTACGAATGTCGTTTATATTAAAACTATTATATACTGTCTTTTTTGACAGATGATTCGTGTTCTTCATCGCATTAACGCGAGTGTTAGTCGATAATATCTTTTCATATTCTGGAATGAATGATGATTTCATAGGAAAGCTAGGCAAATCCGGATTGCGGACAGACAGTTTCATTATATCCAAGTCCGCCAAGAAGTCTTTGGCATTTTTCTTTTCTCGAGTGATCTCGCCATCGGTCTCATCATACTCCATAGAATACCAGTAAGTCAATTGGTATTTCTTATGGTTTGGCTTTTTTGAACCATACAATTGCCAGTTTACCGTACCATTTGTAATCCCTTCATCAAATACTCCTTTCCATCCTTCTGTATTGATTACTGGAAGCTCTCCCCATGTTTCTTCCCCCAACTTTTTAATCAAATTTTTTCGTATATGCTTCTGAACCGGACGTGCTACTTTCAGTGCGATCAAAATATGAATCCCATCTTTTGTAATGTTCTTTTCTTTTACCCGGTTCACGTCAGGTTTTTCAAAAACGTATACATCTATCTTCATAGATGAATCAAAATTATATACTGTTTTAAGTTCATCAAATATAATATCGATGCCATCTTCTATATGTTCTTCAGAATGCTGTCGCTCGTCTACAGACAAATCATAATGAAAATCTAAATCATATAGTAGGGGTCCGTCATCTAACAACTGTTTTTCAGTCAAATACTCTGATGCGTTCTTGCGATTGATTACATCACGTTTGTAAATCTCTAAGAACTCAGGGTACTCTTCTTGACTGATATTGTAAGAACCCCCGTAGATGCCATTGTCTTTGTCTCCGATCCGTGTATTCGTCGGAGACATATTCGCAGATTTATCTAACCTCTTCCCCCTAAGGTATTCATTTAAACTCATATTAGAATGTAATTGCATAGTATTTGATGTGACCCTTTGCTTCATAGGGGGTGAATTAATATATGCTCATATTTTTATATTGATTCCTAAATTCAATTTTACATAAACATTAATGTGAATGTTTTTGTAAAATTGATATTATAATATACTCATTAATGGTATTAAAAAATCTCTTTCTTTATATATTAACAATGAAATTCTGCGAAAAATGCGACAACATGTATTACATTTGTATCGACCAAAAGAACACAAATAAACTCAGTTATTATTGTAGAAATTGCGCTCATGTTGATAATTCCTCTATTCAAGAAGGTGTATGTGTACTAAATACAGATTTTACCAAGGGCGAGCAAAAATTCAATCACATCATAAACAAATATACAAAAATGGATCCGACGTTGCCGCGAATGCTTAACATTAAATGTCCCAATGATAAATGTATTTCGAACGCCAATGACAAGTTTCAAGGACCTTTAGAAGTTATTTATGTGAGGTATGATAATAGTAAAATGAAATACCTGTATATCTGCACTGAGTGTGATACAAAATGGACCAATGAAACTGATAAACAGATAATTGCTTAATGGGGAAGAAATTACTATTCTTATAAAATTGAAATGTATATTTTTTTATAAGAATTTAAAAACAGACGAATATTTATTAGCATATTTATATATAAATATGGACGAGAACGATGATTTCCCAAATAGCGATAGTGAAGTCGAAATTGGCTCTGATATAGAAGAAGATGGACCAATCCCTACAGTAAAGAAAACTACTAAAAATAACAATGTTGACCCAGATGTAGATGTGGATAGTGACAATGATATTGATGAGAATGATGGCATAGACAGTGATGTTGACGATGACGACGAGTTCGACCAATTTGACGATATCAATGACGAAGAAAATATGGAAAATATGTTACAAACTACCAGAATGAATGAAAACAGTGGCTTCGCTGAACTCGATGATTTTAGCGATGAAGAAAGTGACAATGAAGACTACTTACAAAAAATAAATGATAACGCAAAAACAAATATTATTGCTAACCATCATCCGGAGTTATTAACTCATAATCACGATGAAGTGGAAGCCATGTGTAAGATAACAAAAGACCAGGACGGGTTGATTGTTGACCCCTTACATGTTACCTTGCCATTTCTCACTAAGTATGAAAAGGCTCGCGTTATTGGCGAACGTTCAAAGCAAATTAACGCAGGAGCTCAGCCATTTGTTGAAACTGACCCATCTGTATTAGATGGATATTTAATCGCATTAAAAGAACTAGAAGAAAAAAAATTACCTTTCATTATCAAGCGGCCTATGCCAAATGGCGGTTGTGAGTATTGGAAACTTGAAGATTTAGAAGTCATCGCATAAACAAAATACCGTTATAACAATAAATATTTTTTATTGTTATACACTAGCATGCCAAGAAGCATTCGATGCTCTTTTTGTAAGCAATCCGGGCATAATATAAGACATTGTACTAGTAATAACAAAGATGTTTTTAAAACTGTTATTATGCAGTATATCGCAATAGATTATAGATTGAACTTGAATTGGAAATATGCCAAATATATATTATCTATATACCCTTTGGAAAGCATTCGCATGTTAGGATTTATGTGTCACGTAGAACAGCCAGACATGGCATTATTAAAAAATAAAACGCCTTATAATACAAATTTGTTTCATAATCAACTTATACTATTAGTAACAGGTATTATAGACAAATTAACTATATACTATCCGCAATGTGTTCCTCGAATAATGTTGAATATAGGTTATGATGATATGATACAGCATTCATATGCGGCATCTCGATATATACAAGAACATTCTTACAACTACGTATCATTGAGACAAATATATAATATGTTATTTCGTGAATGCTTAATAACAATGGACTTTTCAGTTCATTGTGGAAATACAGCAAATCATTCAAGTGAATGTGTGATTTGTTACCATAAATTGAACGATAATAATATTATACGAACGAACTGTAAACATTCGTTTTGTATTGAATGTTTATATCAATGGTTCGAAACACAAAAAATAACTTCTAACAAACAGCCATTATGTCCTTTGTGTCGTTGCCAGATAAACAGTTTGACTACAGACGCGATTTGTTTTGAAGACAGCATTGAGAGATACAAACATATACCAGCGTTGTCTCCTCGTATCTCTACAAAAGTATCTTATGATACACCCCTAGCCTATTATTCAAATATTATTAATGAATACGAAAAAAAGTTTATTATATTTTTATTTGCTGTAGCGTCGACAATAATTTTAGAGGTTGTTTTACAACAATTAAGAACGCCAATTCTTTCCACAGTCTAAACATGTAACGAAAATTGTAGCGGGTTCATCAGCACTCCTAGTCTGTAATTCATAATGAGTACATCTTTTCGATTTACACTTCTTGCATGTAAACATGTCGGTTGTTGCTTTTAATTTTTGATTAAATTTATTTGCTTCAATCGCATGTTTTTTATCAATTAATGTTTTCCACCTTGTTGGGTCCATTTCATAATGTGTCATTTTCGACAGTTGTTCTGGGGTTACCTCTCCATTTGCTAATAAATCTTTCAAATAATCTTTTTTCAAGTTCATATAAATGCTACGGAATCTACTTGTATAAATCTCCACAAACAAGTTGTTGTCCCATTTCTTCAAAATCTTGCGACTAGTCGCTTCCTTGATCGCATAATTGTATACCCCAATTTCCAGATTTGTAGTTATTTTTTCATTGTCAATAATCGGACAAAGTTTAGAACGCATGTTCTTACGAAACGTAGTTGGATTGTTTATAATCATATTCATATTGTTATTGAATTATATAGGTTTGCTTTTATATAATTCAATTTTGTATTTATACATATTCCTCTTCCTGTAGTTCATCTATAAAATCCAAGTTGAGGTCGGTCTCTTTATCAAAGACATTTGTGGGTATTGAAATATTCATTTTGTTTGTCAATTTCTTTTTCGCGATAGTTTTTTTTTTGGGTTTCTCCTCTTCCATCTCACTCTCAGAAGTATACTCTTCGCTCTCATCCTCATCCTCATCATCATCAACAACAAACCCATCTTTAGCGTAACCTGTTTTTGTCTTCGGAATATTTTCATCTTCATCCTCATCCTCACTGTTATCATTGCTCTCGTCACCAATATCTTCAAATCCTCCAAATAATTCTTCATATATCTTATTCCATTCGCTAGTAGTTACACTTACAATGCTATCATCATCATCCTTACATACAATTATACAGTTGCCAAAGAATAGTGTATTATCAACAGGTGGAGGAAAATCATATTTATTTTCTGTATTCGCACGACCTTTCGTTTTTCCATATACACACATATTATAGTTCTTTTTGTTTACTGTCACTTTCCATGTTGCGTGTTGTTTGAAATCTTGACCGGTTTTTAACCCTGCTTTTTTATACAATTCATCCTCTAGTACATTTTTTACTTTTACTTCTTTAATTGAACCTAGCTTTTCAACACATAAAATCGTTGTCATTGGTTTATCAAACCAAAAATATTTATATTATTTTCAATAAACATATTTAGAAAACGTTTGTATTATTACTTTACATTCTAAATATAATTTATAGCAGTTATGGTTTTGTCTGATATTATATTTTTTTTAACCAAAATATTTATGTTTGTTATCATTATTTACATGATACATCAAGGATGGGATATTATTAAGAATAATTACAGCGTGCCTAAGAAAAAAAATGTTTTCAATTCAGAAGTGGAAAAATACAAACAAATCATACAGAGTATACAGGAAGGTTCTCACCCCTCTCAGCAAGAAACTGAAATTATGTTCGGAGATAAAGAAACCCTTAGTAGTATGAATAGCGAATTAGAAGAATTTATGAAAGAAGAAATGAACAAGATAACCCAGTAATTTTGTCTTGTTATATTTTATACAAATGTCGATTTATAAGTTATCGTCTGACAATTATGAAGAATTGAATACAAATATACAAGATATATTAAAAAAAGGTTTTTCGTCGTGTGTATCAATTACCATTTATTTAGATTCTAAAGGTTCTCATGTTGTGAATACAGAGATGGGGAAACTGGAGAACAAACATATACAAAATGTTTCACAAAGAGCTTCATATGAAGATAAGAATACCGGAGAGAATCATCTAGCAGTATTAACAATAGCTTTCAAAGATGGCGGTGCTTTAGATTACAATAATAGTATGATTGATTGTTGGTACTCGTTATCTGGTGTTGAAAATTCGGTTCGTAAGAAATTTGGTTAAATTGTATGTTATCAAGGTACAGATAACATAAAATTACTTGTCAACAATCACTTCTTTCAATACATTCTTTATTATCTTTTGTTTGTTTTTTTCACGGTCTGAGCCCATTCCCCCCAATGAATTCGTCATTATTTCTACAAATTCTTTGTCTTCATTTGAATCCATAATTACATGATTCGGGTTCTCCTCTTTCCAGTGATTCAAATTATTTAAATTTTTGTTTGCCACACATTCTATCGCTGTTTTCATTTTCTGTTTGTCTTCTGTTTCTTTCGACCATTCGTTGTTATTTTTTATGTAAAGGGTTTCTCGTTTCAAGTCAGTACAATGTAGCGGTCGGTAATGTGTATCTAACTCTTTCAATTTGTCAGCAAAAATCTTGGTTATTCCGTCGATATACCCTAATTTTCCTGTATTTTTCAAATCTTCTACTGACAATACCATATTATCGATGAAATCGGATATATTCATAGCGTCCTTACAATATTCGTTCAAGAAAATATTTAGATTGAATTTATTGTTAGTTGTATTATTGCAGTTAGTGTTAATTGTTTTGCTTTCTTTTACAGCCTCCAACAATTTACTTTCAGTTTCTAATATAATTGTTTGAAGTTTCTGGTTCTCTTGTTGTTGTTTCTGATTCTCTTGTTGTTGTTTCTGGTTCTCTTTCTGTTGGTCTATTATTAATTGCTTGAACTCCTGATTTTGTGTTAATAGTGCCATCACCATGTCAGATGTTATCATATTCGATATATCATTAGTTTCAACTTTGGCACACTCTTGTGAAATAACTGCTAATTCTCCAGTACATTTCTTTGAATGTTTCCATAAACCTGCTCTATTTTTGTATTCCTTTCTACATAAATTACAAGCATATAGTTGGGAACTTTTTGGCGTTTCCACAAAAGTCACTTTGGCCCTGTGTTTTTGCGTATTTAAATGACGTTTATATTGACTTTCTCTTACTGTTTTGTAGTCGCATTTTTTACAATTGTATAATTTAGAACATTTATTCGTTTCCATGATTTCCATAGTTCTTAATATATGGAAACATTAAAAGTTCCTAAATGAAATCGCAATAAAAATATTGTCGTCACAAATTGTAATGTTTAATTTATTTTTTACAGCATCTATGAGTGAAAGTGAAAAATCACGAATTATCAAAATAAAAACTTTTCTAATATTTTCATTTTGGACATTTTTAAAAATGTCCATTTTCAAAATTTTCACCGACTTTTTTTTTTCAAAAATTGCATACCAATGAATATCAACGTGTTGTAAGATAGAATAATATATTGTTACCATGAATGCTGTATACGTGAGTTATTGTGGTATATTATTGGTATTATCAAGTGATATGACGGCTACGTTCACAAAATAATATAATATAAAAAATTGAAATAATAAATGCAAAAAATATAAACAGTAACTGCCGGTTATTATTATCATCATGTCATTAGTCTCGTTAACCAAGAATCAAAAAGACAAATTGTTGGAAAGACTTCCAAAATTAGAACTTTCTTATGAAACAATCTCGCATAATAAAGTTTGTAATTCTTATAACATTTGTCTAGCTATACCAACTGGGAAAAAGGTATTTCTATGGTTCACATTCTACAAAGAATATGACATATGTTATATGTTGGAATGTAACAGAGAGAAACAAATAACGAATGTGACAAAAATGCCTTTCAAATCTAATATGAAGTTATCCCTAGGAACGATTCTTTATGGTACAATGATAAAAAACGATGAAACCGGAGAATATAAAATAATTATTGAGGATATGTTGTATTATCAAGGAATTTCAACAAAACATTATCCAGTGTATAACGTGTTTCATACATTAGATAACGTATTTCAAGGAATTACATCATCAAATAAAACTCATCAGATATACATGTGTAATGTATGGGAGGTAACGTTACAGGACAATCAAGAAGGATACCCATCAACAATAGATGATAAATTCGCACAGTCTATACAGTATCAAACCCATCATCTACAATATAGAAGTGCCCACATTAAAATGCCATATATCAATGTATCTATCGCTAGAAAAATGAATATAATGTCGCTTCATAGCGAGCCGAAACAAACAGCTGTATTTCCTAGTTACATTTGGAAGCCATATCGAATGACTATGACGAAACCACAATATAAATATAGAGCAATATTCCAGGTATGTGCTGACATTCAATACGACATTTATCATCTATTCGCATATGGAAGAGACAACAAACCATTTTATTATAATCTGGCTTATGTACCAAACTACGAAATTAGTGTATTATTAAATAAAATTTTTCGAAAGATAAAAGAAAACGAACATCTAGATTATATAGAAGAGAGTGATGATGAGACTGATTTTCAAAACATAGAAGAAGATAAATATGTTGACCTCCATAAAAAAGTGTTAATGGATTGTGAATTCAGTAGAAAATTTAAGAAATGGATACCAATGAAGATAGCTCCAAGGCATTCAAAAATAGTCCATATAAATAAGTTGTAAAAAGAAACGTGTAAAACCGTTGAAGGTATATAATAATATATAATATCGTTAAAAACTATTTTTTATTCAATAAAAAATAGTTGCCATGGGTCGAGTTGAAATCAAACATATGAATACACGTTATTTATTACTTAAAAAATAATTTGTCATCAAACACAAAAATACTTACTATAAAAACAATAATAGTTATGTATGCAATGCTAACGTAACTCCAACTGTACCAGTTATCAAGTGGAACGTGGTCTGGCATATGTTCTGATGTTTTATCTAAATAGAAACGGAAATCCATCAACGATTTGAATCCAATGGCAATAGACATTAGAAATATAGCGATTGCCAATATTTTGACAATGGTGGTTGCAATAGGCGTTTTTAGTCCTTTGCTAAATCCAATAATCGCTACCGCAATAGATGATGTTAAAAACATATTGCGTTGGCTTGATAAAGCACCGTTATATACTGCGTGTGGATTGTTTGAAAATTTCATTATAATATAGTCTAAGAAACTATATTATATCAATATGTGGTTAGTCAGAACCAAAATCAAATAACGAAGTATCAATCAAACACTTTTTGGATGCTTCATCGTCGTCGTCTTTTTTTCCGCTTTTTGTTTTTTTGCTTGTTGTTTTTGGATTATAGATGGTATTCCATGCGTCATTATCTTGCTTCCAGTCAATTGACATATCTTGGTATTTTATATTCGTTGCTTGTTTAATCAAATAATTACATTTCTTGTAAAATCGTTTGCGCTGCAGCCATTGTTTTTGGAACGGTTCATGTTGATCTACAATGTCTACAATGACCGGGTTTTCATGTTTCACTCGTAGAATACGCCCAACAGATTGAGTAATGTCAGTCTTAGGGGTAACCATAATAAGGGTAGACAACGTCTTTATGTCAAGTGCTTCGGCCGCCATGGCATATGTAGCTAACACAATTTGTTTTGTTTCAGTAATTTGAAGGTCTTTTTGCTTCATTCCACCAACGTAGTATCCTACTGTAGCAAAGCCGCCATCTGTGATTTTGCCATGTAATGACGTAAGAAGCGAACGATTATGACATAATATCATAATTTGTTTCGTTACATCCTCTTGTATAAGGTCTTTTACAACTTTTGAAATAAAGAATGTTCTAGGTTCATAAGCACATAATTTTGTAATCATCGTACTGTACTTGGGATTGCCTCGAAAGTCATATTCTACATCATTGAACTCGGAATCATTCGTGTGGTATTGTATAGCACGTACACATACCGGGTCATCATCTTCGCGTTCTTCGCTGTATATTTTATCACCAATAAACATGTACAATACCTTAGCTAATCCATCTTTGCGTTCAACTGTAGCAGATATGCCTAACATGTATGGGGTAACTGCCTTAAATAGTGTTTTTGAAAATTGTTCGCTACCAATTCTATGTACCTCATCAATTACAGTAAGACCAAACGAACTAAACGCATCTTTGCCGTAATCCTTATCGTAGAGAGATTGTAACATGCCAATAACAATGTCCTTACCCTCAATGTCAAATGTTTGTCCTTGTATCTTTCCAATTTTAGTGCCCGGCAAGAATTCTTCTATACGTTCAATCCATTGATTCATCAAGAATTCTTTATGAACGATAATGAGTGTTTTTTTATGCAAATCCGAAATAATTTTCAAAGCCATTACTGTTTTGCCACGTCCACATGGAACCTCGAGTATGCCACCACTTGCTTTATGTTCTGAACCACAGCATATAGGTGTATCGCAATAATTCTCATATGTGTTTATAATATTTGTTTGATAATCACGCAATGTCTTAGAGAACGCAATGTCAATATCATCGCCGTTTTGGAGTTCTGACTTGTCCGGAAGACCATAACGGTTGATTCCATAGAAACGAGGGATATACATTTTGTTAGAGCTTTCACGATAAACTGGAAATGCTGTGTCATCGTTTCCACCTGGAGCACCAAAATTCATATTCATAGATGCTGGTTTCATAAATAGGTCTTTTTTAAGGAATTCGACATCTTCATTTGTCAGTAACGATTTAGAAATGGTGTATCCTTTTTTTCCAAGGTATGAATTTGAACGAATTGCTTCTTTGTATTCATCATTCAATTTCAAAACGTGGTCCTTGACATTCGAATTTTTCTTCTTCGGCGGCATCGTTTACAATATAATTTATTAATACGTGTTTAAATCACTTATCATTTAGGACTTCTATCAATTTTGTAAAGGAACTGAGATTACAAATAGAAAAAAATAATAATCTATATTATATTATCAAATGCAAATTCCAGGAATGTTAAAGACTTTAACCAAATTAGACCTCTCTGTTTTAGCCGTCTTCGTATTATACCTAGTATTCCCCATGAACGCACCCAATATGGTAGCAAATATGGTGGATTCGACTTTAGGAATGGTTACCGTGTTTGCGGTGGCAGTGTTTCTGTTTTACTATGCTAACCCAGTATTAGCGGTAGTCTTCTTGTTTGTCGCGTATGAGTTAATGAGACGTAGTTCGGCCCAAACTGGAAAGGCTGCTATAGCGGTTCATACTCCTACTCAAGTGAAAAAGGATATAACCATGAAAGCAATGAACCCCCCAAAGAAAGAGACATTAGAAGAAGACATTGTCGAGAAGATGGCTCCTATCGGCCATAGTGACATGAGTGTGTATAGTTCTACTACATACAAACCTGTTGCTGAGGATGTAGGCACTGCTTCCATGTATTAGACACCACAATATTATGATTGAAATAATAAGATGATTTATTCGTTTATCTTATTATTCATTTACTCCACTTACATCATCCGTCGCTCTAATATTTTTACTAGCATCTGAGTGTAATTTAATTGAGCGCGCAATTAAAGCACCTATATACATTATTAAAGAGCCTGCTGTTATTCCGATCAAAGCTAAGCCAGTACTATTTTTTGCTTTTTCTTTGATGGATGGTAAAAACGCAACAACCAATCCTGGTACCATAATTACCAAAAATAAAATGATCGCCATAATGGTAGCTGTAGTTTTGCTTACTCCATTGCCCTGAATTAGACTGGCATCAGCATTCATAACTTCATCCATATTGGGATTGAGTATAGATTCGGGATCAATTGTACCTTTCTTCCCATTGAAAAGCATTGTAGATAAGAAGGCAATATCATCACTGAAAATACGAGAACTTATTAGAGATGCTGATAATATCGTAATGACAAGCATACTCATCATTGCTAGAGGTGAGATTATATTGTAAGATATTATTAGAACATTAAGTATAAGAAACCCGATAATTAATTTGCTATTGATTGCGAAAAGAGCATTGCTACGAGATATGTCTAACAAATCTTTAGGTATGGGTGATCCATCATCTTTCTTTATCTTAGTTCCCAACAATACAAGATCGATTACAGCGTATTTATAAAGCGGTGGTATATTAAAATAAGAGAAAACTGTAATAACCGCAAAGATCGCAAAGTTCGTCACCATTAATGAATTGTCATAATTGCTTTTGTTGTCCATAATATCACTATTTACGGGTATCACGTATGCGTCATTTTCATCCTTTGTCTCACCTGTAGGATTACAATCAATATAAATTTCGTCCCCAGTATCATTGCGTATGTATTCACCTAATATAATGCGATAATCACTGTTGTATACATCATCGAACATGATTTCAGATGTGTTCTCCTCTTCCTGTAATTGATTTAATCTATTTTTCATTTCTTCAGTAACGTAGATTGGTGTAGTAAATACAAATACTTTTTGATTTCCACTCTTGAAATAAATGGCTTCTCCATCATTATTAGGGCTAGGAATAATATCATTAAGCTTCAAAGAAAAAGCATATGATGTAGGTTCTTCTTCAATGAACTGGTCGAGGACCTTTGCTTCTGAAGCAGAACTTCGTTGATTTGCTAGAAAATAACAAGAATAAGCGGGACTTTTATCTGTAACGGATTCATGTTTTATAATTAACTGACCGCATAGATAATTGGTAATTCCACCACGTAAGTTATCAACCTTATGTATTTGTGGAGTTAAATAAAAATGGGAATTTTTATACTTAGTTTCAACACCATTATCAATAAAGGTAACATTGGGTTCAATACCAACATTTACTGGAACATTAATACCTTCTGTTGTATCAATTTGACTATAATAAATACTAGTATCATAATGGTTATATTTATACTGAAATTCACTTGTGCCATCGTAGGTTTTGCTTTGAGTTTTTTCAATACTATTTAAATCGAATGACATAATACACTATATATAATCTTATATAGTTTATTTTTTACAATAAACCAGTAGTTTTTACTAAAGCTGGGGTATGTATTGAAAACTGCTATTCTCATAAATAGTAGCACGGAAGGTGTCATTATAACCTTCAGCAAATACAGTATCGCCATTCATGATTTCATCACAACCATATTCTCCAGAACAGCTTTTTCCATTTACACTGATAGGAAGTTTTGTATTTACAAAACCAGTATTCGACATACTATAATATCTCCATTTATCCCGTCCGCTCATTAACCTGCGCCCCATAAGAGGTAGAATAAGGTTCTCGCCATTCATAGAGTCCTTTGTTAAAATACCCATCTGTTGATATTCAGTATTGAGACCACGAGTTTCAATATTAACAGGAATCCCGCGAATATCTCCACTATCAGGGGCATGGTATAACCCAGTTTTTTTAAGTGGAGGTTCATATGGGTCGTTTATTGTGTCTCGACGAGTAGAAATTCCTCCAGTATTCAAAAAAGGCATATCATCTGGCTTTACAACGACAATCTTTCCATCTAAAGTTTGATTACTAGGTTCTCGACGTATGCCTTGAAAATAAAGAAAAACAATAATGCCGATAATAATCAGTAAAAATAACAATGTAACATTTTCAATACAAATAACTCCTGGCGCACACTTTTTTGGCATTACTATAAAATAGAGGAAGATAAATAAGAATCGTTATACAATGTTTGTTATTTATCCAGTAAAGAAACGAAGCATTTTCTTACCACCCTGTCCCATTTTATTAGGACCACTGAGGTAGAGATCTTTAATTGGTCCGTTCATGGTATTCTTGTATTCATCTGCCTTGTATGGTAGGACAGATTGTTTCAATCTTCTACAATTGTAACATTTATCACGAATGTCTTTTGGGTAATGTATGATATGGAATCCGGCATAATCAATTATTTTGCGATCAACACTTTCTAGGAAATTCCATAAACCGTCTTCTGCTTTCCATATAGCATCATTGAATCCACTCCCAATCCATGCGATAAAAAACCATATTTTTATAAGAAAGAAATAAATAAGCTTTCCTAATATTTCTAAGGCATAATACCAAAAGCAATCTGTAAAATTTTTCATAAGCTTAACACTACATTTTATATTGGTTGCCGTATATTCTGCTGTATAATCTATAAGTGCTCCTAAACCAGTGAATGTATATTTAACTCCTTTGCCACCATCAATAAAACTAAGTCCAATTCCTTCAAATATTTCAATTGTCCCTTGACCTAAAAACATTATACGTTGCATAACAGTTTTAAAAGGTTCTATCTTGAAAATGCCTTTTACTATTTCGCCTGCGATGCCTCCGCCTTCTTTCTTTTTTTTGGCTTTTGGCATATTATTTTTAAAATACTACTATACAATTATATTTTAAAAAGTTATTATCCAATTAATATTTTGGCACACGAAGATCAGAATATTTGCTGACAAACGATTCTGCTTTTTCCAAAAGGGGATTCATTTTTTCTACATTTTCCAATATTTGGTTCTGTATTTTCAAGAACTCGGGATAGTCTTCTTCTAATTCTTTAATGACGTTTTCGGTATCGCGCTTAGTATATTCTTTCATAGTTTCGCCTTTATTACGCAATGGTTCGGTTTCTTCATCTTCATCTTCATCTTCATCTTCGTCTTCACCCGCTTTTTCTTTATTTTTATTAATTTTTTTATTTTTCATGCCCTCTGCTCCTGGTCTTTTGATTATCTTGAGTGCGTTAGACAATACAACCGCAATAAAAATAATCACAATCATATTTTTGCTAAAGAAAGACGTGAGAAACCCTATGAGGAAAAGTAAAATAACAGAAGTAGGATCTTGATTATTCGCTGAATTAATAATATCAAACACAGCAATAAATACCATCACGTACAACAAACCTTGGTTAGTTAGCAATTTATTATTCGCTTGTAATTTGGTAAATGCTTTTTTCAAAGTGGATATCATAGTAATAATTATTTTTATATATTACTATTATAATTTTTTTCAGTCATCGAAATCCTCTATAATATTTTCTTCGTAACAACTAGACATATCGTTGCCGACAACTTCACTGCTTTCATCTGAACTTAAACCATCTTGATAACATTTGGGTATGTCTCCTCCATATATATCAAGGACTTCTTTTACAACGTCCTCGCGCTGAATGTCATCGGTTTGAAATTCAACACTGCTTATACTGGAAGAACGCTTACCCTTGAACTTGTTAAGGAAATCTTCTAAACCATTCATTTCATTCACGCGGTCATGTTGGTCTAGATCACCGGTAATAACTAGACGACTATTTTCACCTAGACGAGTCATTAACATTTTCATTTGTGATACAGTCGAATTCTGCATTTCATCCGCAACAATCCAACAATTTTTGAAAGTTCTTCCTCTCATGTAACCAAGTGGGGATATTTCTATAATTTTCTCTTCAATTAACGCGGTTACCTCTTTCGGAGTGATAAATTGGTACAAAATATCGTAAATAGGACGAATCCAAGGGGCCATTTTTTCTTCTAATGTGCCTGGCAAGAATCCCAATTCTTCATCAACCGTTACAGAAGGACGGGTGAAAACAAGTTTTTCACAATTGCTTAATAAGAATGAACGGACACCTTGTTCGGTTGCCAATAATGTTTTTCCAGTTCCAGCCGGACCCGTTGATACAACTATTTTTTTATTTTTATTTTGAAGCATACGATAATAATATTTTTGACAGTCGTTTTTTGGTTGAGTAAACTTAGATTCAAAATCTTTTTTTTCTTTGATAGACAAATACTGAATGTTCTCGTACATAGATCGTTGTTTTATAACATTTTCTTCATTGTTATATTCTTTCTTAAAATCATACATAATTTCTTTTTCATTTTGTTTTTTGCTCTTGCGTCCGCGTCGTTTTGGTTCGGATTTTAGATCACCAACATAGTCGGATTCATCTATTTTTGTAATAACTTGCTTCATTTGTATATACTACCAAGATACTAAATCTATCAAAAGAACATATTACTAGATTAGCCTGATACAAAAATAGTACATCAGGTTATAAATGCGTAATCAATGTTATTACAAGGATTACATATTGATTTGTGTAAATACAATTCTAAAATGAAATAAAATCTTAATACTATATTATTTAGGCACGCATGTCTGATAACTCTGCTATCACTCCAAATACAATGGAGCCTTTGCTCGCACCTGACGATAACCGCTATGTAATGTTCCCCATCAAGTATAATGACATTTGGGATATGTATAAACGGTCCATTGATTCATTCTGGCATACTGGAGAAATATCACTCGCACAGGACTTAAATGACTGGAACCAATTGAATGATGACGAGCGTAACTTTATAAAAATGATCTTGGCGTTCTTTTCAAGTAGTGATGCCCTTGTAACAGATAATTTGGGGACTCGCTTCATGACAGAAGTTCAGGTATCAGAAGCAAGAGCATTTTATGCGTTTCAGATAGCAATCGAAACAATCCATTCAGAGATGTATAGTATATTAATTGATACTTATATCAAAGACAGTGAAGAAAAAAGCAAATTATTCCAAGCAACTGCGAATTATCCATGCATCGAAAAGAAGTTCAAATGGGCGGAAAAATGGTTAAACGACCAGAATAGTAACTTTGCGACAAGACTGGTTGCGTTTGCATTGGTAGAAGGATTATTTTTTTCTTCGTCGTTCGCTGCTATTTACTGGATAAAGAAACGCGGATTGATGCCCGGATTGACTTTTTCGAATGAATTGATTTCTCGCGACGAAGCGCTGCATACAGAGTTTGCCATTTTATTATATTCCAAAATCAACAAGAAGATACCTAAGAGCAAATTGTACGAAATAGTAAAAGAGGCAGTAGAAATAGAAAAGGAGTTTATTACCGAATCAATCCCATGTAGAATGATCGGAATGAATTCGAAATTAATGTGTCAGTATATAGAGTTTGTAGCTGACCGCTTATGTTTACAATTAGGTTATGATAAGCTATATAATTCATCTAATCCATTTGACTTTATGGAGTTGATTAGCATTGAATCAAAAGTAAACTTTTTTGAGCGCACAAACGCCGAATATGCTCTAGCAAACAAGACAGTAGATGAGGGGGTCTTTGATTTTGATGAAGAATTTTGAGCGTTTTATAATTTTATAACTAATTAAAATAATATCCCATAATGGATAATATTTTAAAATATAAATTAGTTGAGCGACGAAAACCCTCTGTCGTCTTATACTATGCGAACAATTTAAATTTATTCATGAACGGAAGCATGTTCGTTGTAAATATCCAGACTCCTGGCACTAGAATCGATAGCTTCAATATACTTAGGCATCCAGAAGTAAGGGACAATTTTTCCACACCCGGCATAGTGTTTTTCAAATATTTTTCTATAATAACATTCTTCAATTGTTCGGGGCGTTAAATGACTTTCCAGTTGTTGTTTGTTTGAGTCTAGTTTTATAAATCGATTTACTATTTGGTCGTCACTTAACGCAGACGAATTTGTAAATTCTAAAATATCGTTGTCAGGTACCACTTTATCCCTAATTCTATCGCAAATTACATTTTTTGTATTCTTTTTTAGCGTAGACACTCCGTCACTAAATGCTTCTTTTCTCCGCCATAAGATTTCATGAGGCAATAAGTCTTTGCCTTCTTTATTCTTATAAAAGTCTATGCTGAACGCTTTTCTAATCAAGAACTTTTCTATTTTGAATTGATTGTAACGAACACATAATGGTATAGACAGATAGAAGTTCACCCATGTCCTATCGAGGAAGGGAGTTCGTGGCTCTAAACCATGACTGGAAATAGATTTATCGGACCGGAGTACATCATACATATAAATATCTTTTAAAAGACGTTTACATTCTTTATCAAACTCGAATGGGTCGTCAGCATATTTCATGTATAAATAACCTCCCATCAATTCATCAGAACCATCTCCATTGAATATAACCTTCGCATCACTATTTTTTGAAATATACTGTGACACTAACCAATTTCCGATGCTTGCTCTCACTGTAGTTGTATCATAACTTTCAATATCCTTTATAACTGGCTCAATCGCGTTTGTGAAGTCATCCTCTGATACCACCACTTGTGTATGTTTTGTCCCTAAGTAATCAGCAACTATCTGTGAGTTCTTTAAATCTTCAGACCCTTCCAGGCCAATGCTATATGTTTCCAATTGCCCTAGGTTATTTTCTTTATGATATTCATTTACCAATGCGGTAACCAAGCTACTATCTAGACCACCTGACAAAAGACATGCTATCGGACGGTCTGTTGTTAGACATCTTTTATAAACAGCTTCTTTGAATGTCTGATTAATTTTACGATAATACTCCGATTTATCTACAGATTCAAGTGGTTTGAAAATGTCATGTGAAAAACTATATGCATGATAAATGGATGTGTTTTTATAACTCCAATAGTTGGATGTCTGAAAAGGTAATTCAAATGTCATAATTGTGCCTGGAGTAAATTGATGAATTTTGTATTTTTTGTGATTATTGGAATGAAGTCTAAGGTAGTTCTCTTTTTTGGCTATTTTAATAGACTGATAAGATTGTTCCAATTGTTTCCATATACCATACAAGGTTTTTAGTTCACTACCAAACGCATATATTTGTGTTTCATTGCTATTTTTATTGTCAGGTTTCAAATAATATAGAGGTCTTACACCGTATGGGTCTCTAACTACGTATAATTTTGTATTTTCATTGCTTAATCGGTAATCGATTAACGCAAACGAAAATACACCATCTAATAATCTAACTGTATGCTCGATGCCATACTTTAGATATAAGTGAATAATTATTTCACAATCAGAATTTGTTGAAAGTACAATGTCATTATTTTCATTACTTAGTTCATGTAATTTTTTGTAGTTATATATTTCTCCATTACAGATTAATGCGACATCACGATAAACAATCGGTTGGTGAGATATTTCATCCATCCCATTGATCGCCAACCTATGAAATCCAAAGATCGTCTGTATCATTATATTTGTTAGTACAGAGTATTCTGGACCCCTTGAAGACCCATTATTAAAGCACTCATTGATTATTTCTTTTGAAACAGTGGAATAATTGCTATTGTTTAGCAACGCAAATATGCCACACATCCTGTATATGTAAATATTAAATATTACTTTTAATTCATTTATAAAAATAATCAGGAATATATATAATAAAATGATAAGCTATTTATTCACTGATAACATCCCAAATAAAAATAAGTTGTTAGATAACCCATTAGAATGTACCAAAGACGAGTGTAATAATAAAACGGTTTCTGTATACACCGGTGCCATAGACAATGCTGAATTTGAAAATGAAGATAAAGAACAAATAGAAGGTGAAGTTAGTAAAGATACCGAGGGAAACTATGTATTTTTAAGTAAAATGCCTATTATAAATGAACTAATAAGTAGAGAAGATGAAAAAGACTCAACTCATGCGAACGATGATGGTACTGACGAAGATGACTTCAAAATAACTGGTGCGACTCATGTCTATGCTAGCGGAATGACAATTGTCGGATTATTTATATTGTACCGTTTAATGATGAGATACAAATAAATATAATGAATTGTATAACTATCTATAATTCATTATAAGTTAATCTTACGCTCCATAACGTTTATACACTTGAAGAGCCACAAGAGCACCGAATACTTGAGACAAGCAATATGGTAATAAATCATCTACAGGAAGTTGTCCTGCGGAAGCCATAACAATTGATACGGCAGGATTGACATGGCCTCCTGAAATGTTGGCGGCCAAAAGAATGACTAATGCTAACGCAGCACCAATTGCCAGTGGGTTGCCAGTGGCGAGAATCACATATACAAAGAACGCGGTAGCAAAAAATTCGACTAAATAAGGATACATATTATAACATATATTAGGAAAAAAAATAAATTAAAACAAATGGGTAGTGGTTTGTGTTTTTTTCGCAGGCGCTATGGAACCACCTGCTCTTGTACGTCGCAAAGCACTATTCACAGTATTTTTTTCACTGGAAGATGTAAATGATAAAGCAGACCCTTCTTCGTTAAATGTGCCTTTTCCTACACCAACTACACGTCTTCTTCGTACAACGTCAGACGCATCACGATTTCCATACCACTTCATTTGACTAGTATCAGGGAGAGTCTCAATGTAAGTTTTGCGCGACCGTTCGAATGATGACTGATTATCAGAAGTTAAATCCTTCTGTGGCATCGCATTTTTATTACTAGAAACGCCATTATTAAGATTATTATATGTAAAACGCAACATCTCTATAACTGTTATAAAATAGTTATAGACATTAATTAATTGGATATTTATCTCACTCTCATTAGGAACGAATAAGACCCATTATTCTCGTCACCGCCATTTGCTAAATCATTATAATTGTTGTTAGTACTAACTTGCTTCTTATATTTGACATAATCAGAGGAATCAGCAACAAACTTAGGATTTGTGGTAGATGCCTCTACACCGGTAGTGTCACAATTATTAAGAATTGAACCGATACGCCCTTTCATACCGGGTTTGCTCGCATTAGTTTGGTTTGACCCACCGCAGGTATAATTCTCACGGGACAAATAGTCATCAGAGTTATTTACAGCACGGAAAGGAGTTGCTTTACGCGCATATCCGTTGATAGTTTTTGCGGTGAATCTAGTGTTCCAAGAATCACGCACGACTCTTCGAGACATAACTTGTTCGGAAGTTTTGTAGTTATTGATGGTCTGTCTAGCAGAAAATCCGTTGTAAGGACCTCCTAATACAGCACTTGAAGTTTCATTGGTATTCATAGACATTGCTTATAGTATATTATATTATAATATTTTGTTCCGTTAAATTATATGATTTTTTCAAAAAAAGGCAGACGGCATAAGAAACATAAGACACAAAAAGATGATAATAAGAACGTCCATACAATGACTTTGCGTGAAAAAGAAACTAATATAACTAAACCTTTAGAAACCATTGACGAATTAGAAAAACAAGTAGATTACTTGGAAAGTCTACTGAAAAGTGAGACTACATTGGGATATGATAGTCAATGTATTCGTAAAAAATCGAATTGGTCTATTTCAAAAAATATTTATAATTTTGATAATCCTAATTTTTTACCCGAAACATTACTAAATGATATACCTAGTCATTCGCCGAAACTAGACGCATTGCTTAAACAAATAAAAAAACAAGACGACAATGACATAAAAAATCACGGCAAATTGTTTAAACATTTCATCTTTTCCGATGTCAAAGGTGGTTATTATGGTTCAAAAATGCTTGCTTCTGCATTAATAGCAAGTGGTTTCAAACTAGGTTACAATGCGAAAATAAAGGATAGTTATAAAGATAATGATGTGGAAGCTACTGAGGACAATCCAAAACAAAAACGTTATGAGAAGATTGAGTTTATGTCAAAAGACAATTTAACAATGAGCGCTTTTAATAACTTTTACTTGCTTACATCCGGCGTTGTATACGACCAAACTATGACTGTTAATATGAAAAAACAAATATTAACTACATTCAATAATCGCCCCGATAACACTTATGGTGAAGACGCGCGAATTATCATTATGGATAGTGGTTTCAAAGAAGGGATAGATTTGTTTGATATAAAATACGTTCATATATTCGAGCCATCTATCACTCCTGCCGATCAAAAACAAGTAATCGGTAGAGCTACTCGGTTATGCGGACAAAAAGGACTAGAATTTCATCCATTGTATGGTTGGGAGTTGGAAGTATTTATCTATGACTTGGAAATGCCAGAAATGATAAATAACGCGTTTATGAACGCAAATAGTGGAATAGAATTGTATTTGAAAGCGATGAATATGGATATACGTAAATTTAATTTCAATAAAGACATTGAGAAAGCAACAATATTTGGTGCGATTGATAAAGAAATCACCAAATATATTCATCCATTCTTGGATGACATTAAAATAACAGAACCAAATGAAATTAATACTATCTCTTCTAACGGCTCATTAGAATTAGTTCCAAAGAATCGTGTTGAATATTTAAATTTCCAAAGTGTAAAACAACAAGTTATGTATTCTTATTCCCAATATTATTGGGACTTTATGAAGGTCGAAAATAAATGTCTAGATGGTGAAAAAAAGGGTGATGGTCCTCAAAATATAGTTGAATATTCACCTTCACAGAGTTTTATCAAAGAGTATTTCACTCCGCATAATTTATCAAAAGGTATTATGTTGTGGTGGTCGGTTGGGTCTGGAAAAACCTGTGGTGCGATTGCCACCGCATCAGATTCATTTGAAAAGCATGGATACACTATCTTATGGGTAACCAAGTCAACTTTAAAGGACGATATATGGAAAAACATGTTCGACCAGGTCTGTTACAACAAATTGCGATATGAGATTGAAAACAATGACCTAAAAATTCCTGACGAAAAGAAAGATCGAATGAAACTATTGTCAAAATCTTGGAAGATAAGACCAATGTCTTACAGGCAATTCAGTAATCTTGTCTCAAAACAAAACACTATTTACAAACAGTTGATTAAAATAAATGGAGATACAGACCCATTAAACAAAACTCTTATTATTATAGACGAAGCACATAAATTATATGGAGGTGGGTTATCTGCGATAGAACAACCCAACATGGTCGCGTTTCATACCGCTTTGATGAATTCATATGAATTATCTGGAAATAATTCAGTTAGACTACTTTTGATGTCGGCAACACCCATTGCGTCAGACCCATTAGAATTGATAAAATTACTGAACCTATGTAGGAATCCATACGAACAGTTGCCAGTGTATTTCGATGATTTTTCAAAAATATATTTGAAAGAAAATGGATTTTTCAGCAAAAGTGGAATGGAAAAATACTTGAATGATATAGCCGGACATGTGAGTTACTTGAATCGAGAACATGATATACGCCAATTTTCACAGCCAAATATACATGAGATAAAAGTCCCATTGGTCCAAGATGGAAATAAGGCGAAAAAATTGGATAAAAAAATTGTACGGGATTTGCTAGATACAGATGTTGATGGACTTCAAAACCGATTGATAAAAGACAATAAAGAGTTAGAAAAAAGTGAATTAGGGGATCTAGACGCCAATAAATTTATGTATTTAAAGGAAGAAAAATGCGGAGATTATGTTGATAAAGACAAAAAGGATTGCGAAAGAATTGTAAAGAAGAATGTAAGAGAACTAGTAAAGGAAGCAAAAGAGGAAGTAAAAGTTATAAAAAATAAACTTAAACAAATAAGGAATGAGATCAAGACAAAAAAACTCCTCAAAAGTTCCGCTATGAAAGAAATCAAAAACAATATATCAACCTACATTAATGATTATGACGAATACAAGAAAAGCCAGATATATGCGTTTAAAAATGACTGTGCTACTAAGGTAGTAAGTCATGTCGGTGTAACCGGGATAATTAACGAACATCCTATAATAATGAAGTATGACGAACAGATACAAGAACAAGAAGAAAAAATACAAACCTTGTATAGTGGTCTAAAACGTCAATCGACTAATTATAAAGCAAAACTTCAGGAAATCCGAGAAATGTTGAAGCAAGATTTTTCTCAATTTGAAAAAAACGCATTAAGGAGTATTTTAAAAGAACAAAGAAAAGTATTTAATAAAATGTTAAAAGATACAAGAAAAAACAATACAATAATCGAAAAAGAGGCATCCACTAAAATAAAAGACCTTCAAAACACGCGAAAGAAACGTATAAATAAATTAAGAAATACTATAAAAAACCGCATAAGTAAAGAAAAACATGAAATAATGGATTTGAGACGTAGTGAAAAAGAACTTATTAAAAATATGCGAAAACAACAGGGTTATAAAGAAAAAATAGAAGACGAACTATTAAAACGACTAATCCATAAATATTCAAACAACATTGATAAAGAACTTGAAGAATTCATTGATAAGAAACAGCAAGACTATGCGAAAAAAGAAGAAACAAAGAAGCAAAAAAAAGAAACTAGAAAGCAAGAACGTGTAAAAAGAAACAAATCAAAGAAAAATAAATCAACGTAAATATAATAAAATAATAATCTTCTTTTTATTATATGGAGAACCTAGAATATAGCAGCGATAGCGACAAAAGTGACAATACCCATCATGCTATTGTCAATGATTCAACGAATGAGTTTGTTGATAATATAACTCTTGAATTGTTGATGAATAAAACACAATACAATAAATATGTATCACAAAAAGACCCCGAAAAATTTATTAAAATAAAACAATATGCCGAAAAAATAACGAAATATAAATACGATATAATCGATTTAACAAACGATTTATTAAATAATCCAGAAAAACAGATTAATCTAGAAATAAACGAGATATTTGAAGCATATGCTAAAAAGATGATAGATTATTTTGAAATAAAAGAAATCGAATCCGGAAATCTCTTTACACCACGCTCATATAACCAAGATAATGACGATGATATGATGTTTGAAAAGATAGATGAACCAATTAGAAGAAGCAACATTGACAATACTTCTGTGTGGGGGAAACGAATTAGCAAGAAATAATATACCAATATATTATAACATGTCGAGAAAAGTTATAAATAAACCACGAAATAAAACTATGAAAAAATTAAATTGCGGTCCATTAGGACAGAATAATGGCATAAGAGACAGTTGCCTAACAAAAGAAGTGTTGACGAAGTTAAAAGAAGGATTTAATGACAAATACCCTGAAAATACCATTAGAAGCAAACAATCAAACCACATATGGAAAGATTTGAATAATAAATTACAACATTGTGATAAAGAAACTTGCTGGTTAGATGTATTAGACGATACACAATTGAAAAATAAAGTAAAAACATTATTATACGCACCTCAAAAACCAATAGAATGGAAAATAAAACCAGATACATGGTTATCCAATCATGATATTTTAGGGGTCATGAAGCAATATGAAAAAGCGTATGAGAAATTTCGATTTATTGGTCCCACTCCCATTGATTTTGAAAAAAAACCAAGTTTTGGATACGGAAACTTTTGTGGGACTAACAAACGTATGAATGAAAACAATTGTGTATGCGATGAACTATGTGATTTCAATATCAATTATTATAAACAAACTGGTGTGAATCAAATAGGCATATGTTTCAATTTAGATAAACATACTGAAGGAGGTTCTCATTGGGTATCTCTATTTATTGATTTGAAAGAGAAATACTTATTTTATTTTGACAGCATTGGAGATAAAATGCCAAATGAGATTGAAAATCTTATAGAGAAAATTCAGAAACAAGACACATATAAAGTTCATATAAACAAACTAGAACATCAGAAAGAAAACTCTGAATGTGGAATGTATACGTTAATGTTTTTAATAACAATGCTTTCAGATACATGGGTCAATTCTGGAAAAAAAGATAACGTTACGTTTAAAAATACACGTGAAAAGATATCTTTTTTCAAGAACAAGCGTATATCCGATAATAAGGTATCAAAGTTCAGAGATATTTATTTTAACGACTAATTTCTCATTATAGTATAACTATTATAATGAGTGCGAATACAAATGACAATGTAAATAAAAAAGTTGCCCCCGAATACAAGGTAAAAGTGAAAACTTACCCTAGAAAAGATGTGAATCGTTACGGTCACCAAATAGGGAAGATAGTGACAACCGTCAAAAATAAATTTACTTTTAAACCGAGTGACATGGTAGACTATGATTTTAAGGAATTTATGGATTATATTAAATGGGATACCAAAGAACCTTTTGAAAAAAAACGTACGAATGACACTCGTAGTAAAAAATCGTTTTTGCCAAATACTGAAGAACTGTTGAGTATTCATCCTGTAAATATGAAACAAACTAATCAAAATGGTGCTGGAAAACGAAAAACTAAGATGACTAAGAAGAAAAAGAGGAAGGGTTCTCGAACAAAGAAAAATAGAAGCACAAAATAAATATAAATATAAAATTATTAACCTTATATTTATGGCAGCATTCGTACATCCCGAGAATCAAAAGATTATATGGAATATTGTGAATTCAAACCCATACGTTGCAGAGTATTTTGTATCAAATAAGAATGTATCAAGGGAATCATGGTTTCGTAATATAATTGAAAAATTTTATTCTCAACATCAAGACCGTAACTTGTCTGTTACAGAATTGAATCAATTAAATAAAGACACTTTAAGTTTTATGATACAATCAATACATAATACGGCACCTAATTTCCAGTCTACCGCTCCTGCTCCAACAAGTTCTGAAATAAATCCTATTCAAAAAACTGAAATATTGACTCCACCAATAATCGAAAACACACGTCAACAACAGTCTCTTTCAGATTTCCAGGCACGTCAACAAGAATATGATAGTATGACAAAGAAACATATTCCTGATGAAATCGATTTCAAGGAGGGCAATAAAGATGAAGCTATACAAGATATGGATTCGCTTATTCAGAAACATATGAAAGAGAGAGAACAACAGCTTCAGTTGGTGCCTCCTCAAAACATTATACCGGAGAATAAACCAATAAAACAAGACAATATTATGAACGTGTCGCCTGCTGTATCTATGCCGGAAAATGTTATATCAACCTATGATTATAGTGATGAAATTAAGGGTCTCAAGAAAGAAATTGCTGATATGAAAGAGCTTTTGCAGAAAAATAATGAATTATTATTATTGTTAATAAATAAGGAGCCTGCACAAGTAGAAAACTTCCTACAACAGACAGATGAACCTAGTAATATACAAACAATTATTGTGGAAAAATCCGACATTGAAGAGCCAATTGATATTTCATTAAACGTAAAACAAGGTAATGAAATTAATTAATATAAAAAAATGAATATATTAATTATAATTATGGAACTATTTGAAAACACCTTATATATTAATTTGGATAGTAGGAAAGACCGTTTAAATCATGTTAACGGTGAACTACAAAAGATGAAAATCAATGGAGAACGAGTTTCCGCAATTAAAACAACAGATGGTGCGATTGGCTGTACTTTAAGTCATATAAAATGTTTGGAGTTAGCCAAATCAAGAGGGTATAAACAGACATTTATTTGCGAAGATGACATTGATTTTAAGGACCCTGAACTATATACAGAGAACCTGATAAAGTTCCATAAAAATAAAGAAATTAATTGGGATATATTGATAGTTGGCGGCAACAATGTACCTCCATATCATGCGGTAAATGATTATTGTATACGTATATTGAATTGTCAAACTACAACAGGATATATTGTAAAGCAACATATGTATGATATATTGATTGCGAATTTTAAAGAGAGTGCGACAAACCTGACAAATGATCCTAACAATAAACGCAATTATGCTTTAGATATATATTGGAAGCGTCTTCAACCACAATACTATTGGTATATGCTGATACCTCCAACTGTATCACAATACGAAAGTTATAGTGATATAGAGAAAAAGAATGTAAAGTATGACTGGTTAATGCTTGACAACGAGAAGGAATGGTATGTAAAGCAGCAACAAAAGATTAAAATGAATATGCAGTCCCAAAAACAAGTGAGATTTCAAGACACTTAACCAGCCATAAGAATAGTCGATTCCGTACAATTCATAAATATTTTTAAATATTCACATAAATCTATCTCTGGTGACACATTTTCTATAAATATATTATCATTATTCGTATGGGAACCACCATATACGCGATAATAATATGTTTCTGTCTCCCAATCATTTTGAAGCACTTTGAAAGTGAAGAGAATGTCACTATGCGTTATAATATTTTCACTGTAATAAATTGAATGATTGATTTCAATTAATCTGCCGTTAAAATCAAGGTAATTGTGTCCAAACCATTCTATTTTCCGTGGATTGTAAATAACTCTATTTTCTTTAAGAATAACATAAATATTTCCTATTTTTAAATGACCTAGTTTGTATAAATATCCAATTAATACGTAAGTGGTTGGCGTTAAATTAGTAAATGTATAGTCTATATTGGCAAATTTTGAAAGGAGGTCCATATATTGTCTTGGTTACAATATATGAATAAAATGTTTTAATTTTTGATTTGTAGAAAACGTGATAATATACTTTTATTTTTATCTGCATACTCATTTGTTCTCAATGTAGATTGATATTCTTTATGCATCATCTTTTCGCGGTATTGTTTGTCTTGTTGTCGAAGCAACAATTCTGCCTTTTGTTTTTCTAATGGTTCAGTTGATTGGCTACTACGTTCTCGCATAAAATGATCTACGGAACTGTATTTTTTTACTTTGCTATAGTCGTTTTCACTAACATTAAATATTGTTTGATCTTTATGAACTTTCCGTAAATCATCAAATTTCAATTTACTAAATGGGTCACTTTCGACGTAAGAACTATCATCCTCATCATAATAATCATTGCTTGTAGAACTATGTGCGTTTAATGTTTTAACACCAGAATATTTTACAATGCTTTCTTGATTGTTTCTTACATTATCGAGAACCCGACCCATATTGCCTGAGGTAACATTTTCTTGTATCGATAAGTGATTATCTTCATTCGTAAACCAATCATTTTTTGTAGAATCGACAGCATTAATCATATTCTCTTCAAAAATACGATTGAATTTGTTATGAAAATCGCGCGAATCTATCTCTTTAATTTTTTTTTCGATATTTGATGTGGATTGTGAATCAAGGTGGTTATGGTCGTTCGCAACATATGCTGTAGATTTTGAGTCAACCTCTCTATTTTGTCGGTTTTGATTTTCATAAAATTTTACAACTATGTCAAAGGCCTTTTTATAGAACAAAAAATATTTTGCATCCAATTTTGATTTATCAGGATGAGTCATGAGAACCTTTTTCTTTGCACGCTTCATATCATCCATGCTTATTTCGTAATCTAAGTCAAAAAGTTCCAAAATATCTTTCAATGAATACATGCTAATATCTAAATTGTGGTCCATGAGTTATATATATTTTTAGGAAATACTTTTACATGGTTGAAACTAAAATAAATATATGAAAACCAAATAAAAATGTAACGATTGTAAATATTAATGGCACGTGAAATCATAACGAGTATGTCGGAGCGAAAAAAGCTGTTATCGTTACTTAACGATAACCCCGGAATTATATTTATAAAATTTGGTGCAGAATGGTGTGGACCATGTAAACGAATAGACAAGTTTATTCATGACAAATTCAATAATTTTGAAGATCATATCCAAACTGCGATTATCGATATAGACGAGAACTTAGATATATATGCTTTTTTAAAGAGTAAAAAAATCGTAACTACGATTCCAAGCATTGTGTGTTATTTGAAAGGCACGGAAAGTTATGTCCCAGACGATGTAATATGTGATTCAAATATTGATAACATTGAGGATTTCTTCAAGAATTGTTTTGATTTATACAATGATCTTTGACCTATATATCAACTTCATCCATATCATCGTGTATAATATTGTTACTTTTCATAAATTCGTATAGTGATACATTCATTTTGAATGGTTTATCATGACAAATTTCTAAAGAACTAATCCCTCCCATAATTGTGTAAACATGTAAATTGGCTGTAGTAAAATTCTTCATAAAATGAATAGGCAAACCATTTGAGTTTGTCTGTATTATTTGTTGTAATACCCGCACAGAATAGTCGAGATATGGTTTATCATTTAACATATTATAATTATAAATCATTGTATGTAACCCATAATGGTAGCCAAACCATTCATACAGACAATTCGTATATTTACTACTTTCGTTCAATGTCGAAGAAATCCCCTTTGGCACCATTTGTTGATTGTCTCGTTCAGCAACATTTGGTGTATTTTTATATTTTATGAAATTACATATCATAAGTTCGGCGTTATCAATATTATAAAACTCAGCAAAATCTATAATATTCTCTGTTATCCATTTTATTGAGTTCGTATCACATAATTTATCTAATAAACATATCCGAGTGTTATTTAATGTGTCTAATTCTTGTTCCAGAATTAGAATGTTCTGTTTCAATAGTTTATCATTTCTAAAATCATCTATTACAACGACTAACATATTGTCCGATGATTGAATCGGACGATATCGAATAAAAGTAGGACACATTTGGTCTAACGCATTCGAAAACCAAGGAGTATCATCAGGTGTTTTCAAATTTACAAATGGTTCATTAAATTTGCTTCCAAAAGACACATAAACCTTTTTGAATGCGTGATTTTCGTCTTTCAGTGCGGACAAATAATTACTAAATTTATCTTGTTGTAAGTTGCGTAATACATCTATTTTTGATTCCATATTTATGAAGATTGTTTGTTATAAATATAGAATGAGTTATTATTCAATTTTTACTTACGTTTTATAGTACGTTTCTTTTTTTGTTTGTTTGTCCTGTTTCCCTTTGTCTTATTTCCTCCATATGCCTGTCTATTTTCTTGTGAATTCTCAGTGCCAGCAGGTTCAACATCACTCGATGGTGCGTTGATTTCTTGTTCCTCATTTGAAACAGGCATATCTTGTTGTATAGGATTTGGACTGTCAGAAACAATGCCATCTTGTCTAATTGGCTCTTCTAGTGCTTCAGGACTTTCTTGATTTAATGGATCAGGTCCTTCTAGGTTTAACGGTTCAGGCTCAGGAATAACAGTTTCAATATCTTTACTGCTTGAGAAAATAGACGGCAAACTATTTAATGCCGATTGATTTTCACTATTCGCAGACACACTACTAAATATATCAGTCTGTGTATCTACTGGAACAACTGTTGCATCATCATTTACAACCGTTCCTTCATCCATTAATGTGACAAATGCTAATACTCCTGCTGTAATTGTAATAAATACATAGTTAACAAAAGGAATCTCTGTTGAATTCATAATATAATTAGTTATATTATGATTAGAAATTTAATAATGGAATCGATATAAATTATTTTTCAAGTGACCGCAAATATGCCTGTGTCTCAGCAAACTTATCCGTCCATTTATGTTTGATATCAGTAGATAGAATAGTAAACATGTGTCTCTCATACTCTTCGGGACTGTCATAAAAAAGACTCCTAGGCTCCTTGCTACTACAATCTGTCACTTTGAAATACAAACTTTCTCCCAATGATCCTACTAGTACATCTGTAAGAATATAGCCTGTTGCCGCATGCCTAATTTGCGCGCCGGATGTAGTACTTGTATGATACGTGTCAATAAGGATCTTTTTGTCCTTGATAATTTTTATTTTCTTTTCATAACCCTTATCTGCCTTTTTTGACTTGTTTTTATGCTTTGTCTTCATTGAAATAGAAGACCCATGTGAACTGATACTTACCTCGGTCAAATCATCCATATCAATTTCATCTTCGGGTTTTTCTTGAGCGATGTTCCTGCCCTCAAAAATATCTTCGATTGTTTCACTTACAATGCCTCCTCTACTCATCATCTATAAAAGACTCTTCAAATAATAATACTACTAGTGTATATCTATTATACATTGATAGTTTCTATATTACTTTCATAGTTAGTTAGATAAAGATTATTATTTGAATATAAAGTATATAGAATAAATGAGTTCAAAAAAAACAGGAGGTCGCATTATAATAAATTTGTCTACACCAGAAATAAAGAATTTGCCAGAAAGTCTTGATAATGGAACAACATATACTGAAAGCATAGTAGAGTCTTTGCTCGGATCAATCACAAAAGACCCTAAAACAAGTTACACGATTCATATTGTGCTTTTTAATAGTTTTAAACAACATGAATGGGGTTATTTGAAGTTCTATTTAGAAAAAAAAGATGATATGTATCATTTACCTTCTATACAAACCACGTTTGGAACCAACGATAACGTAGAAGATAGTATAAAGAAAGTTATAATTGATAGTTATGCAGAGATAGACGTAGAACAAATAACACAGATCTTTCAAGACAATGAGAATTTGTATGTTTTCATAGATGATAAAGGTATGAATCATCTTAGATCCGACAACCAACGGTGGTTTATAAGCGGTGAAATGAAAGAGTCTTATATTCATAAATCATGTAGCAACATGATGAAGTATGAAGCAACTATTTACAAAGTATTGAGCGATAACAAAACCGAATTTTACTCATCATCTTACATATATATATGTAACTTAGAAAATGGGAAATATACCAATTTAGAAAAAGGGCACGCAACCCATAATGAGAATCACCCTACAATAGATGACAATGTTATCGGTAGAACACATATTTTCTCGACCACACCTTTATCAAATAGTGCCAATAAACTAAGAAGGTACATATACCCAACCAATAAATCAAATAATCACCTGCTAAATGAGATTGATGAAAAAATATATTCAACGTTAAAGGATACATCATTGATTACATTTAACGAAAATAATATTAATTTTGTCTCTATAAAACCGCGTAACTTATTCATTGAAACATGATTTATATATAATTTTGCATATCATGTATCTACGTTGCATAATCTATGAAAAATTCATTAAGAATTTCGGTTTCAATTTCGATCATGTTCTCTTTGATTTCGTCTTGTAATGGTCTTCTGTCATACATTTTTTCAAAGGACTCTATATATTGATTAATTTTGTGAAATTCGAATTCTAATTTTGCGCGCTTTTCAACCATTTTTTTACTATTTTCTTCAATTATGCGAGCATGTTCTTCTATATCATGAATTTCCTTATTTTTTCTTTCACGTAATTCAATTTCGATTTTTTCAAGAGCAGTTTGTTGTTTCGCGATTAATTCATCTTTGGATTTTTCAGCCATATCTTTAAAATTCATCGTTAATTCCTTTGTTTCTTCGTTTAATCGATCTGCCTCTAGATACCATTTATGACGAATTTCATTCGCACTAATTATTGTACTACAGATATCAGGTTTCTTTAATTTCATAAAATGCTCTCGTTTCTCTGTTCCTTCCTTGCCCTGAAAGATTTTAGTGAATTCATCAATAATAACATCCGGAATAGTTGGGCTTGTTTCCATCAGCCTATCAAATTCGCTACGACATAATTTGATAAAATGTCCTGCGTCAGCTCTTTCTTCTGGTCGTTTCGCAAGTTCGATCCGGATATTACGTGAGAATTTATCCCAAGCGATAGCAGATACACGATGAGCTTCATTTAACTCAGATATTTTTAAATATTGTTGAATGGTAGTTAATATTCCGATCATAATATTAATAGTACCAATCACCATGGGTGCATATCCTTGATACGCAACAGGTAAGCTTGACTGTGCGAAAGAAGCTGTACCGGTGAATGTTGACAATGTAATAGCAGGTATTGTAAACCACGCATGAAGACGAGAAAATTTGGAGTGAGCTCTTAAATTTAACCATTTATAACACTGTGCTATATCGCACCATTCAACCATAATTTCTTCATTTTCAGGCGACCATTCAATCATTATATTGGGTTCTCCAGACAACCCGCCTAGACTTTTATTATCATTATGTTGGGATTGTTCTTTTTCTTCAGTCATAATTGACGTATATATATTTTACAGATTTTTTGAGGCGAAATTTATAACAGACCAAACCGCTATAAATTTATAAATCAGACGTTGTCATTTTTGTCTTCAGTCGAACTATCAACCTTGTTAGGAGCGACGGTAATAGTATTTATTTTATCTAAAATTTCTTCGCTCGCATGAACCATTTTGTCGGTTGTTTCTAGGTCATATTCAATATTAATAGTTTCATCACTTATAAAAAACCCATCGCTAGCATCTTCCTCTATATCATCAATAGAATACATTGCGTTATTCGACAATGTTGTTTGTATCTCTTTATTAAAGTCATCAAATTTGGAAAGTAGACGACACAATTGTTTTTTTTGTGATATTTGAAAAAAAGCTGCGTAATTTATGTACAATGATATTTGTTCCTTCAAAATTGTATTCTCATATTCCAGTGTATTTAAGAAATTTGATATAGTAAAGCCTATTTTATGGTTTACGTTATAATCATCCATATCATTTGCTCGAGAAGTGACTTTGTTATGTAGCTTGTTAATTAACAACAAAATATTATCATGAAGGTCTCTTAAATCTTCCATTTTATATTCTAGAAAGGGTTCTAAATCTTTATAAGGTGGGAAGGTTTTAATGTCATTTTCATCTATTTCTAAATCTTTGACATTGTCTTTGATGTACCCCGAAATTATACCATATAATTTGAAATATTCACAATACATTCGATTATTCAACATGATGCGTGATTTATCAATGCTTTCCATTTCCATCATAAATGATTTAAACTGGAAGAAGAACGAATCTAGACAAAATAAAAATACTTTTTTCTTGTTCTTGCCCGAAAGCTCGGTATATATTTTTTTTAAATTTAACAATTCAGATTCTATTTCTGTTTTTATATTCAGTACTCTCTCTTTCATTATGATGATAGACTTAAAATTGTTCTTTAGTTTTTCTATTTTAGAAGTATATGATTCAGACATATCTATAATATACAGTGTTAAACTTTTTTACTAGGTTTATTTTATAATTATTTTATTTTTGTATTATAGGTATTTAGATGATGGAGTCTAATCAACGGAAAATTGAAAATGAAATAAAAGAAAAAAAAAAAGTAATAAATAAGCAACAAATGACTCAAAACAATGTTAGTTTAGGATTGCCTGTATATTATGAATTCGTAATAGATGACAATATGGTAAAGGAAATAACCTATTGTACTTGTACGTGTGAAATCGTAGTTGAAAAATATATTATCCCTAATAGACCTGTGCTAATGAGAAACGCAAACGTAGTTCATAGTGACAACTCATCTGAATTTAATAAACAAGATGATATGTTGTCGTTTTTGAAGTATTTGTCTAAAAAAGAATAATTTATTCAAAAAACATAATAAATAAGAACGAGCTACTATATTATAGCTATGAATAATAATAATGTACCTGAAAAATTCCCTAATGTTATAACAGACTTCGTGGATGACCTTGTAAATACTTTTCCAGAATATACGGACCAGTTAACAAATTATCGCAAAGAGACGTTTGTTGGTGATATTATTGTGTCAACTTACGAGTACTGTACTAAAATATACCCTCAACGTTTTTTTGACATCTTGTATCAGAATGATGATATATTTGAGGATGGCTCAGAAAGCAATACCCTATTTTTGCCAAACATTGACTTCAAGCTATTTATGAACTGTGAAGGAGTATCTGACAATACAAAAAAAGTTATATGGAAATACTTGCAGCTTATTATGTTTACTGTGATTGAAAACGTCAATGATAAATCAGTGTTTGGTGAATCAAGTGGGCTGTTTGAAGGTATCGATGAAGGGGATTTGAAGGAAAAATTGTCTGAGACAATGAATAATATGAGCGATTTCTTTAAAAACTTGGATAAAACAACCGAACATACAAAATCTGAAAATGAAGAAAATACACAAGAACAGACATCTGACAATATGCCTGATTTAAGTAATATTCAAGAACACCTTCACAATCTATTCAACGGAAAAATTGGTTCGTTAGCAAAAGAGATGGCAGAAGAATTGACAGGTGATTTTGGAGAATTATTCGGCGGAGACATCAACAACGAAGACGCCAACCCTCAAGATGTAATGAAGAACCTTATGAAAGACCCTAAGAAGATAATGAAAATTATGAAAAAGGTAAGCAGTAAATTGGATGATAAAATGAAAAATGGAGATATATCTAGAGAAGACATTATGAAAGAGGCAGGTGAAATGATGGGGAAGTTCAAGGATATGTCAGGTGAAGAAGGAAATCTAGGTGAAATGATGAAGAATATTGCGAAAAATATGCGCGGGGGAGGGGGTGGAGGTGGAATGCCACCTGGCATGGATATGAATGGGATGGGTGATATTATTGAAGGAATGGGTGGTGCTGCTGGGATGGCTGAAATGTTGAAAAATATGGGTGGTTTGGGGAAGAATATGCGTATCGACCAAAATGCCGTAAACCGTATGACAAGTAAGAAAACTATGGCGGAAAAAGCAAAAAAACATGTTGAATTGAAACGTCAAAAACAATTATTAGAACAACAAAGACAACAGGAAATGAAGGAACAACAACTAAAACAACAGGAAGAAATCATGAAGAAATATAACGTTGAGACGAATGGCAATAGTGGTGAGTTCGTGTATCGGATTGATGGCGTAGAACGGCAAGAAAAATCTTTCATTCATCCGGACCTTTTGAAGGAAATGGAAGAAGAAGACAAAGAGACACCTAAGAAACCATCAAAAAATAAGAAGAAGAAAGCAAAGAAGAATAAAACAAACAACTAAAACAAAACTAATTTATATATACATTAATATATAAAACGCCATGTTTTTTGACAAGTATGTTAATTTGTACGTATTTTTAATCAGTTTAGCATTAGGAATATTTGCGGTGTATATTACAACGCCTGAAACTAGGACGATTTATGTCTACCCTACACCCGAAAATGTAGACCATTTACAATACAAAGATAAAGCGGACAATTGTTTCTCGTTCACTCAAACAGAAGTAGATTGTCCGTTTACATCAGACAATGTCACAAAGATACCAGCACAATATTAGTTCAATGTGATTCAAATAATCTCCTATTAATAATTAACAACTGTTGATTATTAATGACGTCTGGAAAATACAGTGATAACAATGCTATAAAATACGAATGGTCGTACTAATATGTTATCATCATTGGATAAGAAAGTTTATTCGCAAGAAGAAACCAACGCAATGATACAGATTAACCGGTTTATACAAAATAAACTAAAAATAAGAAATAAATACTAATAATATAGAACAAATGGATTTGAAACGGTTATTGAAAAGTTCGGAGGGCAAAATTTTAGTGTCTATTGTTCTGGGTTTAGGACTAGCATCATTATTTAGAAAAGCTATCAAAATACAAGACAGCTTTGAGTTCAATGGACCAGTTTTAGACGAGGTGGAAGGAAAAGTATTCAAGCAGGGCGATAAGTGTTATAAATATGAGAGCAAAAATGATAAATGTAAGGAAACTACAAAAATACTAGATATTACAATGAAGGAGGAAGAATAATTCGTTAAAAACTATACAATCTAACATAGTTAATATTGTATAGTTTAGAAATGGAAGCTACAACAACTAGAATTGCGGATTTGCCTATAAATAATAATCCACCATCAGAAAATATGATGGACGAACAAGCTACCAATTACGCACCAATAAACGCTCATCCAAACCCATATGGCCCACAAAATAGCGACCAGCACATAATGGATAGACCACAAGTTACTCAACAAGACCCTTCGGCGCAATTCCAAAATGATAATAATATGATTTCTAGACCCCCTCCTCCGCAAACCCAATATTTAAGTGAAGAACAACAACTGGAATTAGCAAGTATGAAGCAAAATAGATTGCCATCAAGGGACATACAACAAGATACCACAACCTATTCGCAAGACGCACAAGTACAACCCAATTATATTCCAAGAAAAGAGTTATTAACAGATTATGTGCGTGACCGTGAAAATTTTACAAATGAAACTTTAAAATTACATGAAAATAAACAGCGCAATATGTCGCGTCTGGACATGTTAATTAGTGAATTACAAGTCCCTATAGTCATAATTCTTATGTATTTCTTTTTTCAACTTCCCATTATGAATACTATATTATTTAAGAAATTTTCTTTTTTGAGTATTTATAATGATGATGGCAATTTCAATCTTTTTGGATTGATGTTTAAAAGTATATTGTTTGGCTCGACTTATTACACGATGATTAAGACAGTACAATTTTTAACAGAAATATAAATTATCAAAATAAAAACCCGAAAAATGGTTTTTTCTTTTGAGTGACGTTTTTTTCCGATTCACGTTTTTTCTTAGTGGCTTGTTTTTTCTCTTTATTCGCTTCTTTCAGTTGTTTAATATCAGCCGGTATGTATTTCAAAAACCACATATCATATTCATCCGTTCCTCTTTTCCCTTTTAATTCAGTATGTTTTTTTGCTTTCTCTGAACGCATATCTTCCAACGTATTTTGAACTCCTACACACTCTATCGTGAATCTCTTTAGCATTCCTTTTTGCTTCAACCGGTTTTTCTGTTGAACGTCAAACAAGAACTGGGCCATACATAACAACCGTTCTTTTACATATCCTTCCATTTTCGCATATAAAAAACTTAAATAGAATGATAATATTGTATCAATCGTAGCAATATTAACTTCGTTGTCAAAAATCTTTAATTTATTATAGCTATGACATGCTATCGGTTCATAAATAGATGCGATGGTTTCCTTATCAATTAGTATTTCTAATCGACGGGGCACAATTTCACCAATCGGGTCATGTTCGATAATCTTTATTTTTGTAAAACCTTCATTCGTTAACTGTTCTTTCAATATTACAGCACATTTATCAATATCATCTGATAAAACATCAAAATCTGGTACCTTCTGCAGTTTATGTGCAACACTCTTTGGCATATACTTTGAATATAAAGACGTAGCATATCCTCCAAAGAATATGACACCTTGGTTGATGAAAGAATCGCGGGTTGCCAGGTATATTTTTTCAGAATTGTCATACTCAATCCCTTTTTGTTCCATTTTTCGCTGGAAATCAATGGTATTACATTGTTCGATTTTTAATGGATAATATTTATTTAATAAAGTAAGTCTTTTCATTACCTTTTCCCAACGACTAACATCACCCTTCGGACGAGAAAGCTCTAAAAACATTGCCATTCTTAGATAATTCGGTGGTGCGTATCTTATGCCAGCTCGCATAACAGCATCTTTTTGTATCGAATCATATATCGGTTTAACTAAATATGTGATATCCGCAATTGGTATGAAGTTGACAAACACTTTAAATGTGCCCTGATGTGCACCGGCTTTGGCTTCAACATCATTGTATCCCGCGCGATAATATATATCTGCTAACTCCTTCGCATGATTCAAAGCATCATTTGAAAAAAAATCATAATCCGGGATTTCTATTTCTTTATCATAGAATTGTGCGTACTTTGGTAATATATTATTAATTGCTGTGCCTCCATAACAAACTAGCTTTTTATTAATAATGAATTCCTCTACTATTTTTAATATTTGCTGTATCTCTTCACTCTGAACTATCGTTCTGCCTTTCAACTTCTCATTTTCGTCTACAGCTTGCCTTAATACTGCTAACTCACATTCTTCAAAAGACATCTTATTTTCACAAGCTGATGGAACTTTTGTCTTTCCTATAGTCTTATTTTGTTGTTTCTTCATTATAATATAATTTATATATTATAACAATATTTTATTTACGCATTCTTCGAAGCATAATATGCATTTGCGCTTGACAATGGAGATATACCAAACCCTAAATCGTTGAATAGAGTCTCATATTCGTCTAACTCATCTCCCTTAATGTAAAACCGATAAGGTATAATTTGAACGATATGATTCATTATCATCGTCTCAATTCCAGGATTTCTCACATTTTCACTTTTCTTGTCAGGCAATGCTAGCCTATAATTTTCAACATCAGTTGATAATTTACTATCGTCACGAATAGTAAGTTGTTTAGTTTTTTCGTTCATTATTTGACTGTAATTTTGATTATTCAGAACTTCGGTACCACTTTCTAATGATATAAAGTTATCTAACGCATAACAATTTTTCTCACCAGGAGAACATTTTGTATGTTTGCGATAATCTCTGTCAACGGTTTTATCCATGATTAATACAACTTTTCCCATAATGTCAGAGAGCTTGGTATTCTCATCTATTTTTCCTTCGTAAAGTTTGCCCTTCAACGCAAAATCGACTGCTTTGCCAATGCGTTTGTAAACGGTTGCGTCTTTTGATTTAACACGTAGGTGTATAAATAATGGGTCTTTAAAGTTTGGTGATGGGCGAGAAAAAGCTTGTGACACACTTGATGATAGAGCAGAAGACAATGGTACTACATTTTCAGTATCAATTACTATATAATTAGGGTCACTTGTTGTAGAAACGACTGCTTTATCATCGAAAAATAGGACCTCAAAATCTATAAACCGACACCCTCTGGATAACACATATTTAATCATGTCTAAATTTACATAATTTCCTGTAATAGCTGTATTATATGACCCCTTTACTACATACTCTTTCAATACTTCACTAGATAATTCCTTTTTAACTGATATCAAATTTGTAGGCACATCTTTGTTTTCTAAGTTGCTCAATTCGTTATTAGGTGTTCCCATAAAGGGTTCTCTGTTTCTACAATCTGCGTTGTCTTTTTCTTTTGTTTGAAAATTTTCTGTTCCGTGGAATACAAAATTATGTTTCGTTAATTGATAAAATACATATAGCAATATTAATATAGTCAGCAATGTCAATAATTTTTCATAAGTTTTCATTTGATATATATATTAATACCACAGAAAAACAATATATATTTAATCCATAACAAATATAATATTATATATATAATCTAATTTAATGGCAGGTGGATTGCTAAATATAGTTTCTGTAGGAAACAATAATACTATTTTAACGGGAAATCCAACAAAAACCTTTTTTAAAGTTACATATAGCAAGTATAGTAATTTCGGATTACAAAAATTTCGCATTGATTACAATGGATTACGCGAATTACGATTAAACGAACCATCTACATTCACTTTCAAAATTCCACGATACGCAGAATTATTGATGGATACGTATATTGTTGTTACATTGCCTGACATTTGGAGTCCTATACACCATCCTACTCAAGCTAGCTCTTCCGAATCTGGTACAAAACTCAGATGGGTTCCATATGATTTTCGTTGGATTAAAAATATTGGTACACATATGATTAAAGAGATAGAAATTAATTGTGGTTCACTCAATTTACAAAGATATTCTGGTGAATATATTGCTGCTATGGTTGAAAGAGATTTTAGTGAAGAAAAAAAAGACCTTTTTAATAAGATGACTGGCAACGTTGAAGAGATACATGACCCGGCGAATAGTGGTACCCGGATAAATACATATCCTTCTACCTACTATACATCTAATACAGCAGGAGCTGAACCATCTATCCGTGGTAGAAACTTATATATACCTCTTAATAGTTGGTTTACTTTGAATAATGGCTCTGCGTTTCCATTGATTGCGCTTCAATACAACGAGTTGACTATAAACGTTACAATGCGTCCGATACGAGAATTATTTCAAGTTCGTGACCCATACGATTATCAGAACTTTTATCCCTACGTACAACCCGATTTCAATCAGTCACAATTTCAAATGTATCGCTATTTGCAAACACCCCCATCTCCAGACATTTCTCCATCAAGTTACGAAAACAAAGTATCTACATGGAATGCTGACGTTCATTTGATGTCTACCTATTGTTTCCTTTCAAAGGAAGAAGCAAAAATATTTGCGGCAAAAGACCAAGTGTATTTAGTGAAGGACATACATCAATATGCTTTTGAGAATGTCACGGGGACAAAGAAACTAAAGATTGAGACCAACGGAATGGTTGCTAGTTGGATGTGGTATCTACAACGAAATGATGCTAACTTAAGAAATGAATGGTCCAATTATACAAATTGGCCTTATCGTAATATACCAAGGGATATAGATATCTATCGCTCCGCGCCTAACGGGCATTTCATATCCGTGAATACTAATTCAGGATCCGAATTTGCAGCACAACCCGATTTAAATCCTGAAGAAAATCAACCGACTGGAATAGCAGTGACTGGACCATATGCTGTAGAAAATAGAAAACATATGTTGGAAACGATGGGAATTTTATTAGATGGAGAATATCGTGAAAACATTTTGACACATGGTGTGTATGATTATATTGAAAAATATACACGCACAAAGGGTAGCGCACAAGAAGGATTATATTGTTATAATTTTTGTTTGAATACAAACCCGTTTGATTATCAACCATCAGGAGCTATAAATTTAAGTAAATTCAAGAATGTTGAACTAGAAATTACTACTTATATTCCACCAATTGATGAAGTTAATTCACAATTTGATGTGATATGTGATTTGGAAGGGAATCCAGTCGGTGTAAGAAAATCGAATTGGAGACTTTATGATTACAATTATAATCTTGTATTATTTGAGGAGAGATACAACGTATTATCATTTGTAGGAGGGAATTGTGGAATGTTATATGCGAAGTAATCTTTTGCGTATGTGTAGTGCTTTTTTATAGATACTTATATTATAAAGGATATAATATATGGAAACACTTAATGATAGTATTGATAGTATAAGAAATTTAAAAAAAACATTTAGTAAAGGAAAAAATGATAACAATACGCATATCAAAGATTTTCAGGTGGAAAATATGATACATAAAATAAAAAATGTAAAAAAACATAAGAAATCCAAAAAATATAATTTTAAAAATATTGAGCCACTTGTTGATATCCATGAAAAAGAACCATCTGATAATATTATTGAAGGATTTACAGAAGGTTATAAAGAAGGAAAACCAAAAGCAAAATTGTATGAGAATGGAAAAGGCAAATACACTGACGACATGTATGAAGGTGGCGATGATATATATGAAGGAGGTGGAAAAACTGGTTCCGCTTCAAGAAACCCAGGACAACGCGTAAAAAACGTTTTTTCTTATGGTGAAAAAATAACCTACGATATTGCTGAATCAATTGTGAAAGGGTTGTCTTCAGCTGATCTGCAGACAAAAAACCCGTATAGTGAAAAAGACATTTTGGTTGTCAAACGGTATGTTGATTTATGTAGTTCTATGTTTTTCGCATCGATTGCTGCGTTTAATTGGTATTTGATAACGCTATATAGAGAAACTACAGTGGCTGGTGGATTTTTGAAGTTTCCTTTTAAAAATGTAGGTCCACATGATGACAATAAAGATGAAACTGATGATTATTTGCCTGAAGAAGAACCGTTTTATCCTAGAATGTTGCCTGATTTTCTAAGACCAACTAGCGAACAAGTAATTTATGATAAGATAAACAAGCTTGACGTATTTGGAAATGGTGACGCTATCGCAAAAATGGCAGCTACTGTCGCTGCCGAAAGTAGTGGAAGCGCGGCAGTGGGAGGAAGTCGGCATTCTCCGCATCATATGAAAATAGGCGGTGATAGAGACGGCGTGGATATTGCTGACATAGATATGGATACTGTGAATGAAGGAAACACTGACAACGACAATAATAATGACAATGACAATAATAATGACAATGACAATAATAATGACAATGATAGTGATAGTGATAGTGATAAGCCATCTAACACATACCTTATGATGTTGTCTATTTTACATTACTTTATAAAATATGCGCTGGTTGTTCCTGACATTATGTGGCATATTATGCGTTCATTCGAAAAATGGGTATGCGATATCAGTATCATGTCACGTGAAAAATGGTACATTCTATTCTTTATTGTGGCAACCTTTGTATTTCATACAATGTATTCTTATATCAAACAAATCATTATTGATGCGGTAGAAATGAAATTTTCATTTACAAGTGGTAGCATGTTGGGTCTAATGGCGATTGTTTATGGTTATCATTGTTGGAGGGGCGTTAAATCAATTGACTGGGGAAATTTGATGAAAAAAGTAAAATCTATGGAATTTTTGTTTGCGTGGCCTCTTATGTTTATTGTGCCTGGAATATTATTATTATCGTTAATCCCTGGATTACTAATCGCATTCTTACTATCTCCTGGCATGGCTGCTTCTTTCGGCTGTATTACTATATTAATTATGTCATTCTTCCCTATTGTCAAGTTCTGTAGAGGAAATCCGTTAGATTTTTTTAGACAGTATTACAAGGTAGACGACCATATACGGGAGTATCATGATATGTATCCTTTGCGTGACGATGACCCCGTATTCAATAAAGCGATTGATGAAATAATATCCTCTTTTAAAACTGTATACTCGATAGTTGATTTATTCAAAGTTTCTTGGTTTGCTGATACCGGACAAGATGAGTCTTATTTCAGGTCGTTTAAATGGTTCTTTATTATTATGTTTTCAACCGCACTTTCTACATTAGTCTTTGTAACCAAGACCATTCCATCTTCGTTGTTTTTTATTCTTGCGAGTGTTATAGGGATTGCCTTTATTGGAGTTATTCTTAAGTTGTCTTCTGCACTATTAACTGTATTAAAATCGGTTATGAAGACACTTCATTTTGGGTTAAGATTTTTTAGCATTGGTCTATATAAATATTTACTCCCCCTTTCAATTCTTTTCATTATGGCAGTAGCATTAATTGATTTCGATAAATCTATCGAAAATATTACACTTAAATCCAAACTGAATCTCGTGTCGTTTATTGTTATTATGTCGGTTGTGTTCTTTTCATTCATTGGAACAATTCTATCCAGACAAACCAACTCTACATAAATAAACAATTAGTATGAATAAATATAAAAATGTCTGATGATTATTAATATAATAATCATCAGAATGGGGAAAAATAAGAAGTCTACAAAAGAATACCCAATGGTAAGTGTGTGTACTCCCACATTCAATCGTCGTCCATTTATAGAAAATATGTTTGCTTGTTTTCGCAACCAAGATTATCCAATGCATCGTATTGAATGGATAATTGTAGATGATGGGAGTGATAAAGTAAAAGATTTGATTGAGACATCAAATATCCCTCAAATTCGTTATTTTGAAGTAGAAAAGAAAATGTCTTTAGGCGCTAAACGTAACTTGATGCATCAATACGCAACCGGTTCTATAATCGTCTATATGGATGATGATGATTATTATCCTCCTGAACGAATTTCTCACTCGGTAGAAAGGCTACAAGGAAGTCCGGATGCTTTATGTGCTGGTTCAAGTGAAATTTACATTTATTTCAAAGGCATGGATAAAATGATACAATGTGGACCATATGGACCAAATCATGCTACTGCAGGCACATTTGCGTTCAAAAAAGAATTATTAGAACAAACTAAGTACGAGGACCATGCTGCTTTGGCAGAAGAACGCGCGTTTTTGAAAGATTATACTATACCATTCGTTCAATTAGATTCTCTCAAGACTATCTTAGTATTTTCACACGAACACAATACTTTTGACAAACGCAAGATGTTCGATCAGAAGCAAGACCCAAAATTCTTCAAAGAATCTGGAAAAGTTGTATCTAACTTCATTCGTAGAAAGTCGGAAAAAAATATAAAAAAATTCTTTTTGGAAGACATCGATAATTTGTTGAAATTCTACGAGCCTGGACTACCAAAAATGAAACCAGATGTAATGGTTCAAATGAAAGAAATCGAAGCAAAAAGAGAAAAAATGATTCAAGAAGCTATGGAAAAACAAAGAGAAAATGGTCCAATCATTCTCCAACAAGGTGAAGGCAAACCGCCTATTCAAATTTCGAATAAACAGGCAGTAGAAATTATGAAGCAACAGCAAGAACAAATTGGTAAATTAACAAGTCATAAAAATCAAAATGATAAATTGAACGACCTTCTCAAGGAAAAGGTATCCGAACAGATGAAACTTATTAAAGCACTAAAGGAAGAATTAACTACATACAAATCACAAGAAATAACCAGCAATGTTGAAATTATTGAAAAGTCTCCATCCTTCGTTCAACCAGTAAATAATAGTGAACTATCAGAAGGCCCGATTAATAAGAGCAAACCTGTTGTCATGATTAATGTCAATACAGATTAATAATATTATTATGTGATTTAAATTATTACATAATAATTCATTTTTTGGCTTTTTGCGTTTTTCTTTTGCGCGGATTTTTAGTTTTCTTTATCGTTTTTCGAGTTATTTTTGGCATTATTTCCTTTGTTAATTCATTTATTATTGTTCTTGGATCACGTGGTTCAAGTGTAACTGTTGTCATCGGCATTGGCTTATATCTACGTTCATAGAACTTATGAAAGGTGTGTCTGTTTTTTGGCTCTGTACTATAAAACGAAAACGTTGGTTTATATGTTTTAACAATTTCACTCAAATTGTCATTTGCGGTAGCCTCAAATGTTATATTTATCGAACCATTTTTATACACTACATAGGCTATGTGGTAAGGTGTCTGGTTCTCTTCCGGCAATTCATTTTTGACTATTGCATAGCTTTCACCCATTTCCGGGTTTGCGTTATCATTTGTAACCGCATTATCTATAATGTTTGTTATTCTAACATTTTGTTTGTCTGACACACCAAACTGATTGCGTCCATTTACATGTTTGAACTTTAAAGCGCTTGTATTATAATGGTATGGCAATAACTGAATATCTAATATGCTATCACTGATTTTATTTTCACAAGTAAGAAATTCTGAAAAATTCAAACAGTCACTCTCATTTAATGATTCGTTTAAATCATGAATTGTTCGGTTATCTTTTAAATCTCTAAAAAACGTATAACCTATAAACATTTCATCATCCCCATTTTTATCTACCAAATGTATATCATCTCTATTTGTTAAAAAAATAGGTGACTCATCCGCAATTAAACGTCCGGATTCTATTAACATGTATAATGGTGATAACTGGTCTAGTCCATCAATTAACTTTGTGTTTATATATAAATTAACGGAATTTCTTGTATAAATGGCAAATTTGCGGTCACTCGTCAATCTATAATTGCCAAACGTATTCATTATATATTTAATATATAATTTTTATTCCTCTACGTATTCTATTATCTCGTCTTTTTGTACGTTTTTGTCTAAATACCTGTAAATTCGTTTGATGTCTAGCTTTGTTATATTCATGTCTTGAAATATTTTTTCGATCTTTGTCAATTCTTCGGCGGCTTTTGTGACATCTATCATATTATTGAATATTTTTAATTCTTGAAACATAGCTATCAAATCTTTCTTATCTAGATCTAAATTCAAACAAAGACTGTAAATAAACATCATATTATTATATTCCGTGGAATACTTTGTTAATACTTTCGTAAACCTTACTTCATCGGGCTTAAACAACCCTCTATTTTCAGAGAATTCATCGTGATACAGTTTGTTATTATAAAACGTCTTCATCAACGAACTCATTTCATTAAAAATCCATATTTGACTTTGAAATGTTATTCTATCAATATAATCCGCATAGCAAATATTATCCAATACTTTCATGTAAAAAGGCAATGATCTATTTTTTGGCTTCTCTGATATTGCGTCAACTATATTTTCATGCCATAATAATGAAACGATTGTCCTCTCTGTTTCGTTCATAATATTTGTGTGCTCTTCCATCTTAATTGGCTCGTTTATTAATAACTGCGTTATCTTCTTGGAATCTTCGTTATATGACTTTGTTTTGAAAAATTTTTCAAAGTTGTCATTGTTTATAATGTCTGGTTTATTCAACAAAAGTTTTTTTACAAACTTCATTTTACGAAGGTCTCCTTGTATATAAGAATAGATTGTGTTTCTTTTTGTATCTGGTATACTATTGAAATTTGGTACGGTTTTCAATAATATTGATTCCATTTGTGGTTGAACCGGCATTTTCAACTCAAATACGTTACATACTTTCATGAGTTCGCGCATCTTCTTGTCAATATAATAATTCCCTATGCATATAATCGGGTTCATTGTCTTGCTTTCCAATTTCTGTTTTTTCGTTTTCTTCTGTCTTATTAACTTTATAAGTGCGTTCAGACCACCTTTATCTCCACTATTCATTCCATCTATTTCGTCCATTACTATTACCAACCTCCTTTTCTTCTTTCCAGCCATCATTTGAAGGACATTTTGATTTGCTATATTATTACAAGTAATCGTATCTATCAATGATTTATTTCGTACGTCACCAGCATCATACTTAACCATATCATAATCAATCGATTTTAACAAATTACTAATAAACTGTGTTTTTCCACAACCAGGAGAGCCGTATATATAAATACCTTTTTTGAAAGTCAAATCGTTCACATTATTATCAAAATTCAATAATAAGTCTTTTATTGTGTCAGCAGCCTGATTCCGGTTCAATATCGTATTAATTTCTGGTATATTATCTGTATTCATATATACTATTTATCGTGTTGTATTAATATACGTATATTTTTTATATTTATTGATATAACGAATTATAATTACTCGTTATATAATTAATTTACCGACCAAAGGCACTGAAATCCGCAGTAATCGGCAAATATTTCGCCTTAGTTTCAGCAACAGATTGCCTCATGGGGCTCGCACCACTATACTGGTTATTCGTTCCTAACACTAATGGATTCGCACTACTTCCAGACGGCACGCCTTGTTGAGGAAGCATTTGTTTACTACCATTATTAGATTGTCTTCTATCCATAGTTAATACGTCTTTTACTCCACTTCCAAAGTCACGAAGCAAACTAGTCGCACCTGAAGCAGTATCTTTCGCAATGCCAGTAGCACCGGTCACTGTATCTTTCGCAATTCCAGTAGCGCCGGTCACTGTATCTTTCGCAATACCAGTAGCACCTGACGCGGTATCTCTAACCAATGAATCACCGGTTGTAATGGTCTTATCTACTAGACCACCTGTTACTTTTACGGTTTCGCTCAAAGGGTTTGATTCGCCAGATTGCTTCTTATATTGCTTCTCGTCGCCAACAAGAGAGCCTCCGTCTGGTCCTTTTGTTCCTGAACCACCATTTCCACCACAGTTCGTACAAGAGACCTTTTCAGGCATTTGAGGACAAGTAGGACAGGTGGGACACACCGGAGGTACTATTTGAGTTTTTAAAATGTAATCTTGGTTCTCTTCTTCTGTTTCTTTCTCTTCCTTCTTCTGTTCTAAAACAGGAAACTTAATAATTTTATCATAAATACGTTTTTTGATGTCTCCCCATAAAGTATGTGACTTGGGTTCTTCTCCGGGACTACAATACATAGACACATCTTTCACATTTTTGTAATTATAACAGGTACCTTCATCATTCATTAAATACATCTCACATTCAGGGTTGCTTTTACATGCTTCGAAACAGTCCTTATCATTCTTTTTTGACTCTGATAGTATTTCTGAATCAGCATGAATGTAAATCTTTCCGCCATCACAATGAGCTTTCTCTTTCTTCTTGTCGTTATTACAATCAGCTTTCTCTTTCTTCTTGTCGTTATTACGTTCTTCGGTTTCATCCGTAGTCTCATCTTCAAACCCTTCCTTATTGCTGCCAAAAATGATTGCTACTACTAAAATTACCAATAGTATCAAGAATAGTATAAGCGGTGTTATTTTTATTTTACTCAAAAATTTCATTATAAATTATACAGCGAAAATATAATTTATAATGAAATTGAAAAATTGAACTCGCATTGGTAAGTTTATAGAATTGTAATTCTATTTCTAATGGGACCTAAAAAACAACCTGCCCCTTTGTTGGAACGCTTTTACGAACCTTCAAAAACTAAATATGAAATTTGTATTGATGAAGCCGGTCGTGGTTGTTTATACGGAAACGTCTTTATCGCATCTGTAGTTTTACCTAAAGATGAAGGATCATTTTCAGGACAAGATATTAAAGACAGTAAAAAATTCTCTTCCAAAAAAAAATTAAATGAAGTAGCTAATTATATCAAACTACATGCAGACCATTATAAAATTATATCATTTGACTCTGACTGTATTGATAAAATAAACATTTTACAGGCTGTTATGAAAGGAATGCATGCTTGTATTCGTGAAACAATACAACATTACCAAACACTCGACCCTGAATTGTCATTGGATAATTTTATTGCTCTTATTGATGGAAACTATTTCCAACCCTATTGTGCTTTTGATAATGCGCGTGAGGAAATTATTGAGTTAAAACATATCACTTTTGAAAAGGGAGATGGTCGATTTATGGGTATCGCATCCGCTGGCATTCTCGCAAAAACCGCACGAGATAGTTATGTATTGAAACAATGTGAAACATACCCTGAATTATCTTCTAAATATGGTCTCGAAAAAAACATGGGTTATGGGACAAAACTACACATAGATGGTATCAAACAGTATGGAATTACTCAATGGCACCGAAAGTCGTATGGCATATGTAAAACAGCTAACATCAATCCAATTCATGAGATTACTCAAACAGCTTATTAATATCATCTTTGTTCGTCCATATAAATTTGGTCTCTTTGTCATACAGACTATATCCTATCATAAACTCTTTTTGTTCTTTGAAGTACACCATCCCTGTAGTATATTCTATTTTTTTATTTTCAAAAGTAAACATTTTACTATAACGTTTTAATTCATATGTATCTGGGTCTAATATCACAAATATATGGTAATAATGACGCATTGTTTCATAACTTACAACATGTACTATAAACCATAACTCGTTGTCTATGTTAATTCCATTTGTTGACCCTCTTACCTCAGAGAAAAATCGGGGCGTATTTATTTCCTTTTCTAATGAAAATCTACGGCTACCATCTTGCTCTGTGTAATTCCCTATTTTCAATGGATGCCAACTATGAATCACTTTCAAATCTTCTCTTTTATCTTCAAATAATACCCAATTTTTTTCTATAGCTTTATCTTTCGTCAATATTGATGATACACAATCTCCTGATTTTGGGTTAATTGTTCCCGTCTCGATAGTTATCTCTCCTTCTTTCAATCCCCTGTTGCCATTATATTGTAACGACTCTCCGACTGAAATTAATTTTATATCTTCGACCCCGACATAATCGCCATCATGCTTTTTGTCATAATTCATTACAAATTCATTTGTCTTAGTCCAATCTTCTTTGGCGGTGTCGTATACTGTGATTATATTATGACTGCTTATTGTATTCTTATTTATATATTTCCCGTCGTCGTCTATATGGTAATTCACACACCGTATATTTACATACAATTCTTTGTCTCGCATCGTTAATGATGGCGTAGAAGTAACGAAATCCTCATTTTCTTTTACAAACTTATTCGCAGCATCGCATAATTTACTTGAATTTATATTTTCTTGACTCCAATTTGTTAAGGCAGGGGAATAGAACTTATAATTTACTAATACATTTTGTAACGTGTTAGTTGGAAGCTCTTGATAACATAATGTCCGTCTGATGGAATCTATCACAGCGTGTGGTTTATCGTTACAATAATAGGCTATTATTGTAAACTCATAATCCATTTTATAGTCATATACACTCTGATCATGAAACAAATGATCTATCGAAAAATTATTTTGACGCTGAAAATCAGCCATCTCATAAAACGCATATGCTAACCTGTATGAACCTCTTATTCTGTAATATTTTATGATTTCATATAAATTTTCTATTCTATTTGGCATTATTTGATATGCTTCCATCCAGTATATCACCGCTTTATTCATGTCTTCTAATTCCATATACGCCTTCCCGATAGAATAATACGAATACCATATTTCTTCATTCCATCCCCCCATATGTATTCGTTTTTTGTACGTTTCAATCGCTCCATGGTATTGTCCCATATTCAGGTAACTATTTGCCAAATAAAACATATATCTAACATTTTCTGGTTGGTCGCGAAGCCCTTCTTTTAACAGTTTTATGTCTCTAATAAACTTGTCTTGTTTTGAACCACCATCGCCTATGTCGATTATAAACATTATGTCCTTATCTATTGACTCCATTTCACAGTCTGGTGGCGTCTGCAAGAATTCATGAGTTACACCCTGATATGTGTAATCAACCGAATTCTCAACTATTCGGACATTTTTATAAAAAAACCCGCTATTTCCTTGATATAAATAATAAGCACCTTTTGTCAATTTCTGTTTGAACTCTTCTATATTTTCTATGTTCAACTCCAACTTCATATCGGCATCTAATAAAAGTAGATAATCTGCGTCCATATCTAGACATTCTAGTTTCGCATAGTTTCTATTGTACCCAAAATCACGGAATTTTTCTTTTACTATCTTCCCAGTTATATTTTTGGAATCAAAAAACTTTGTTATAATCTCTATGGTGTCGTCATCACTCCCAGTATCACATATACAATAAGTGTCTATAATGGGACACACCGTAGTTAGTAGACGAGTTATTATCTTACTTTCATTTTTTACTATCATATTCAAGCATATTTTAGGCATTTTTTTTTGATATATACTTTTTATTTGTTACCTTTTAATTTAATTATTATATAATAAACATATTTTCTGTATATATAGTAGCCTAAGTATGTCTTTTACACGATTTCATGATGACCCATACCGTATCAAAAAACAGCTTGAAGAAACCACTTATACCGGACGTTATATGTTAGACACTCCCGGACAAGGTGTGGACCTTCCTTTTATGGAAGATCCTCAAATGCGTCTTGAAAAATGGGGAGCCAATCTTACTACGAACGCAGTATCACTTGAAAGTGACCTGAAAGGCCTTTCTCGCCCCCTTAATCGTGATTTAGTAAACATTAATAATCACAAATTATATTCCAGCAATTCTACAACCGTTCAATATAAATCTCAACAACCTTTTGTTGAGGAAAGTAGGGCAAGCCATCCCGCCTGGCAATATAGAGATTTAGAACAATCCAGGTGGGAAAATCCTATTTTGAACCCTCAAGATGGACTAGAACGTCAATTTGATTACAACGTCCATTCACGCATTTTAGAGAAAGACCACTTCAAACCTAAAATACCACAGGCAGGCAATTTCAACGATTTTTACCTTTCTGGACCATCAATATGTTTGGGTGGAATGGAAGAATCTTGCGAAGGGTCTTCATATAGAACCCCTCCAAAAACTACTTAATGTCTTGATTTGTTTTATATAATAAATATATACAACTAATATATTACAGATGGAAGCAATTGTACCCTTATTCGCATTATCTAGTTATTATTTGATTAATAAACAAAGCAATACAGAGGACAAGAAAGAAAATTTTTATAGTCGAACTGAATTACCAAATGTAGACATTCCTGATAAAAATTACCCTAATAAAGATGTTGTATTGCCTGAAGCGGATGTCACATCTAAACTGAGTACCACTAATAAGTTTAACGGTACATCTGGTGTTTATACTGATAAATATTTTCAACCGGATAACGCTTCAAAACAAGGCTTTTCTGGTTCAAACGATTCTCAATACACATCGCTCGCTGGTGAAAAAGTAGCTGAGGGTTACTTTAAGCATGACAATATGGTCCCGTACTTTGGTGGAAATATGAAGGGAAGCAATCGTGATAAAAACGACAATGAAGGATTAATGGACTCATATACTGGTTCTGGTTCTCAAACTATCACCAAGCAAGAACAATCCCCTTTATTCTCACCCAATGAAAATCTTCAATGGGCGCATGGAGCACCCAACCAAACAGATTTTGTCCGTTCCCGTATTAACCCTAGTCAGCGTATGGCTAATGTAAAACCTTTTGAAGAAGAACGCGTAGCACCTGGTTTAGGTTTGGGATACACTAACGAAGGTTCAAATGGATTCAACTCTGGTATGATGGAACGCGAAAAATGGATGCCTAAAACTGCTGATGAATTGCGTGTAGAAAATAACCCAAAAACTTCTGGCTTAAGCTTGTTAGGCCACGAAGGACCCGCAAATAGCCGTATCAAAAACATCGCTACTACCGAACAGATGGGTGTTATGGAGAAAAATCGTCCTGATCGCATGTTTGAACTTGATAATCGTGACATAAATGATACCAAGGATATCGGTCGATTGTTTGTTACTGGTGGAGCTCATAAAGCCCAGACCCTTCATTCTATGCCTATCCAACGCGCTGTAACACGCCCCGAGACAACTACCGATTATACTGGAGCCGCATCTCACCAAAATTCTGCTGCGTATATTCCAGGTGAATATATGCCTTCTCATAATCAACAATTAGGCAGTGTTCCTATGGGCGTTGCCGGTGCCGTTGGCAAAAATCGTGCTGGCGAAAACGACCATAGTATAAAATCCAAAAAAGCATATCCTAATAACAGAACTGTCAATAAACAAGACGGTTATTTTGGAGCAGTTCGTAATAATATTACCGCAACTGTAGCACCTCTCCTTGATGTTCTCCGTCCTTCTCGCAAAGAGAACGCAATTGGTACCCTTCGTCCTTATCAGAATCCTGGGTCTACTGTATCCAACAGTTATATTTTCAACCCTGCTGATAAAATGCCGACTACTATTCGCGAAACTACTGAAAACTCTAAATTTCACTTGAATGTCAACTCAAACCAAAACGGCGGTGCCTATACGGTTTCCGAGCAACAGGTTTCTGATACTGTTCGTCAGGAAACCGGTGATTTCTTCTATGCTGGAAACGCTAGCGCTGGAGAACGTACCAGACAAACTACTTCTTACGAAGCTGGATATAACCAGCGCAACAATGATAAGAAGACCGTTGATGGGTACATGGTGAAAGGCAACTTGGCTGTTTTAAATACTGATGTAAATATGCGTCAGGCTTCTCGTGACAATATGCTTACAAACAACCGCGAGGTGTCAGGCAACATGCCTTATCGTAGCCCTGACGCTAGCACTATGGGACAATTCACCGGACAACACACTAAAAATCAGGATTCTAAAATTCAATTAGACCGCACTAACCCTGAAATTATGAATAATCTAAAGGCCAACCCTTATGTAGTTGACTACAAAACCGGACTTTAAAGTAAATAAAGATTGATTTTCATATTATAATGACAACTTATAATATGAATAAACCACCTGAAAAAACGATTGAATATGTGCCGAATATTGATGATGAAAAAGAGTATGTTATTGAATATGAATTATGTCAATTAAGAAGCAAAATTAAATCTATTGAAGATGGATATCATCATGATTCTCCCGTTTACAAAAATATCATTATTCCGAGTTTAATTAATTTAATCAAAACGCTAGAAATACTTAATGAAAAGATTGACGACGAAAATGAAAATAACGATTGTCAAGACATTGATCTTCTAGTTGGCGAAATACAGACAACTTTTTTTGATTGATATTATTTATCAACCACAACTTCTTTCAAAACATTCTTTATAATTCGTTGTTTGTTTCTTTCTCTATCTGAACCCATGCCGCCCAATGAATTTGTCATTATTTTAATAAATTCTTTGTCTTCATTCGAATCCATTACTATATGGTTTGGATTCTCCTCCTTCCAAGTATTCAAATTATTCAAATTCTTGTTGGCAACACACTCTATTGCTGTTTTCATTTTATTTTTCTCTTCGGTGTCTTTTTTCCAGACATCGTTATTTTTTATATAAAGCGTTTCGCGTTTCAAATCAGTACAATGCATCGGTCGATTATATGTATCTAATTCTCTTAATTTATCAGCAAAGATTTTAGTAATGCCATCGATATAACCAAGTTCTCCCGTATTTTTTAAATCTTCTACAGATAATACCATATTCGCAATAAACTCAGATATATTCATCGCATCTTTACACTGTTCGTTCAAGAAAAAATTCAGATTGAATTTATTGTTATTTGTATTATTACAGTTTGTATTTATTGTTTTTCCTTCTTTTACTGCCTCTAATAATCTATTCTCCGTTTCTAATATTCTGTTTTGTAGTTTGGAAAGCTCTTGTTGTTGATCCACGATTAACCCTTTGAACTCATTATTCGATGTAAGTAGCTCTTGATTTTGCGTTAATAATTTCATTACTATTTCTGGAGTTATTAGTGAAGACATATCATGAGTAGTTTCCGCATTGATTGATTCATCTGAGTCTTTTTCCGTACAATCATTTTGATTTTCAAAGATACATGTTTGTTTGTGACGTGATAGACTCTGTCTTGAACTAAACTGTTTCTTGCATACACATACATGCTGTGATGGCGTAATTTTGTCATCATTTGTCATCTTTTTATGTTTTCGGGTATTGATATGTCTAGTATAATCACTCTGTTTAAAGCATTTAAAGTCACAGTCTTTACATATAATTTGTTGGCGTTTTTTCGGTGTAATTTCTGTCATCATTATTGTTACATTATGATGACAGAAAAAACGCCTAAAACGACCGACGCATAATTTAATACTTTTTATTATCGTCTCATATAAAACAAATATTTGTCATTTTTACAGCATTTACTAGTGAAACTAAAAAAACGGGAATTTCCTGAAAAAAAACTTTTCTAATATTCTCATTTTGGACATTTTTAAAAATGTCCTTTTCTCAAAATTTCATCGACTTTTTTTTTCAAAAAACTTCATTTATCTACTATCACCTCTTTCAACACATTCTTTATAATTCTCTGTTTGTTTCTTTCTCGGTCTGAACCCATGCCGCCTAATGAATTTGTCATTATTTTAACAAATTCTTTATCTTCATTCGAATCCATTACTATATGGTTTGGGTTCTCTTCCTTCCAATTATTCAAATTATTCAAATTCTTGTTGGCAACACACTCTATTGCTGTTTTCATTTTATTTTTCTCCTCCGTATCTTTATTCCATGCATCATTATTTTTTATATAAAGTGTTTCACGTTTCAGGTCAGTACAATGCATCGGGCGATTATGTGTATCTAATTCTTTTAATTTGTCGTTAAATATCTTGGTTATGCCGTCTATATATCCCAGTTTTCCAGTGTTTTTCAGGTCTTCTACAGATAGAACCATATTATCAATGAAATCAGATATATTCATCGCATTTTTACACTGTTCGTTCAAGAAAAAATTCAGATTAAATTTGTTGTTATTTGTATTATTACAATTCGTATTATTCGTTATATGTTTTCCTTCATTGACTACTTCTAATAATTTCGTTTGTATTTTTTGGTTCTCTGCTTGCTGTTCTATAATTGTCTTCTGTTGTTCTCGGTTCTCGTGTTGTTGTTCTATTATCAACCGCTTAAACTCTTGATTTTGCGTCAATAATGTCATCACTAACTCTGGTGTTATCATGTTTGATACATCGGCTACTTCAGGAGTCTCTTGAGTGTGAACCTCATTTTTCAATTCACCTTTACATTTTTGTTTGTGTCTTGATAAAGACTGTCGTGATGCGAATTCTTTGCCACAAGGACATATATTTGATTTTGACTCGTTTTTGTCATCACTTGTCATCCTTTTATGTTTGCCTGTATTTATATGACGTTCCCAATTCGTTGTTTTGCTCGTGTTATAGTTACATTTATCACAATAATAATTCATTACTCGTTTTTGCTCGTTTTTTGTCATCATTTAATCTTATTATATGATGACAAAAAAAGTGCTTAAATTATGCCGCATAAAAAAAGTTACCATCACATATAAATATTTTTCTATTCGTTTTTACAGCATCTATGAGTGAAAGTGGAAAATCACGATTTCTCGAAAAAAAAACTTTTTCAATATTCTCATTTTGGACATTTTTAAAAATGTCCATTTCTCAAAATTTCATCGACTTTTTTTTTCAGAAACTATCAATTTTGAAAATATACTAATGATAGCATATTTTCAGATTTAGAATCCAGGTTCACCTGTAAACACCTGTGTATTTACAGCATCAAAAGATTTTGTATCAGTTATCACGTTCATGAAATCTTGCAGGTTTCCACCAAACATGCTATTTATAGAAAGCGTAGCAAAACTAGATACAAATACAATTACCGCATCACGAATAACAAACTTCAATGGTTTCATGTCTTTTTCTAAATATTTCATTTCTAATATCTTGAACACGCTAAACACCGTAGTAATAATTAGAGCAAAAATAAGTAACTTTTCCATAAATATAATAAATTTGATTATATTTATAATGTAATTTCAACGCATATATTATTTAAATAAGTTCTTCGATGTCATTCAATACAATATCATCTGTATTAATTCTTTTCGTTTCAGATGGGGGGTCGTCTAATACATCAAATCCAGTTAAATTGACATTTTGTGTATCTATTTGTATTTTTTCATCATCACTTTCATAAGCGTCCTCTTCCATCATTTTTTCCATTGCTCTAGAAGAGCTTAGTTCTTCCAAATGTTCGATTGTTTTTGGGGCTTCGATTTTTTTGACTGTATCTAATTCGTCTAGAACAGAGTCAATATTGTTAAATGACAAGGTAGTAGTTACATTTTCATCGTCTATATTTTTGATGGTTGGTACAACAACTGGTTCTTCCTCTTCCAGCTTATTTTCAATTGGCTCTTGAGTGACTTCCTCTATTTTGTCTGCGGTAATTTCTGAAATAGGCTCAGGCTGTTGAACTGGAGGTTCTTCTTCTTTTTCTTCAATTGTTTCAATAATAACTTCTTCCTCTTGTTCGATACTTTCATCCATATAAGCACGTATAATTGCCTCTGTGGGTATACTTTCACGGATAGAATTCATAATACATTCCTCTATAATTTGTTCTAATTCACGATTATTACGTTGTTGTTGAAGAGGGTTAACCTTTTTCTCAAATAAGTATACATTGGCATACACTTTGCGAGCCACATTAATATAGACTTTATGAATGAAGGCATCAAGCTTAGGAATAGTTATATCAATTTTCTTTTGCTTATTGCCAACACGGATACATGTAAGAATCTTCAGTTGAATAATGTGGACGCAAGTAATAAGGTCTTCTAAATAGTCGCAGCCACTTCGTTCAATAATGCGCTTCTTTTCCTCTTCAATGATATTATTATTCCATTTTGGGACTCTTGACAATAAATTCTGAAAAGTCATTAAGTACTTGGTTGCTTCATCATTGTCAAGGCATAGCTTCCATGACTCGTTAAAAATAGAACGTAGTCCTTCTCTAATTAGAGGTGTAAAAATGCTAACTAAACGACTACACCATTCGTTTCTAGACTCATTCAAATTCGCGATAACAAAATCATCCATGTTGAATATAATTATATTGGATTAATACTTTTTATATCTTTATTTGAACGTAAAAATATATAATCAAGCAAATACAATAATAATAACTTTTCATTTCTAAAATCTGATTTTATTTTATTGAAACATAGGATTGATGAGGCTTTTACTTTATCATCAATAGTGCTTGTAGTTTCGATCCATTTTACTAAATCTAAACAAGATGAACCTTCTTCATATAATTTGTTTGACATATTTATGAGAACCTTGTGGGTTATTTTACCAGTCTGTATTTCGTCTAACATTTCAAATATGTTCGTATAATCTCTATTATATTGTATAACATTTTGTATACGTTTGGCGTTTAGATTCATTGGTACATTAGTATCGTCCATATATTCGGGTACATGAATTTCACAGAATCTTGACAATATTGGATTCAATAAGCGTTGCTTATTTTCAATAACAATAAAAAATCGGGTGTTGTTACTAAATTGTTCTATGCAACGTCGTAAAGCAGACTGTGCGTCTGTGGTTAAGAAATCTGCGTTGTAAAGAACAATAGATTTGAAAAAAATGCCATTATTGTATTGAATATTTGCTTTTGCAAAGAACTTTATGTCTTCTCTTATAAACTTTATTCCTTTTCCATGAGCGCAGTTCACCCACATTACATTCTTCTTTATTTTCCCTTTGTCGGAATCATAGACCTTATTGATAAATGTACGAATTATAGTTTTTTTGCCTGAACCATATGAACCATGTAAAATAATATGAGGAACTTTCTTATTTTCATAGAAATTGTATAGTTTGCTATAAATTTTGCTATGGATAGTCAAAACGTCCATGCTATTATTATAACAAGAATGATATGTTTATTACATTTAATCTTTTTTTATAATATTGAGCTGTTTTGTAAAAACAAAGCGTTCTTGATTCATTGTTTTACGATTCACATTGCAATGTAAACACGCAATTTCTAAATTGCCTTTATTATGACCTATTTCATTTGAAATTCTCTCCAAGGACCATTGTCTGGGTTCTCGAACATTCTCGTATAATATGTCTACAGACTTCTTACAATAGAAACATTGATTCTTACATTCATATAATAATTTGATTATCTCTTCAAGGTCTACAAACTCATCTTTTGAGAACCTAGATTTTTTCTTATCTTGTGAAGAATATCCAGACATTTTTTGTTTGAAAAGGGTCGTTATTATGCTACATTGGTTATTATCGATAACTTCATTATTATACAATTGTTCTATATAGGAAATTTGTTTATTCTGAGACAGTTCGTATTCATTGAAATTCCAATTATCACTAGTAGTAATTTTACGTTTAGTAATTTTGTTACTTTCGGCTGGTTCGTCATTTTGGTTGTCAATCGGATATAATAAATCTTGAAGTACGATTTTCTTGGTATCTGACATGTATTATATTAAAGACTTCTATAAAAAGAGGATAAAACGAACTTATTAATTATATTAATGGCAGGTGAAAAAAAGATTGAAGAAGTAAATATTAATAGCATAGATGAATTATTTGCGTCACAAACACCGGCAAACGAATTAGAACCGTGGAATAAAGTAGAACGGTCAACCAAATTGCGTAAATTATTCCAATATGCTGAGAAACACGGGTTAGAGACATCTATGAATCCAAAAGAAATTCAGTCGTTGAAAACATTTTTTACTAGCTCTCTTAACAAAGGGAGATTGTTAAAAATAAAGGAAGTAAATTATAATATAGAGAAAGGAATAATCATATCAGTACCTGGACTTCAATACAATAACAATACTAAGAATTTTACTATACGCAATATTGAACCAAAACATGTATCAACGGTGAAGATCAAACAAAAAAAACCTCTCGCAAAAATCAAGGTCGAATCATCGGAGGTTGAAGCGTAAGCAAATAGTCAAATGTATTGACGTAAATATTATCAATACATTTATACATAATAATATAAACATAACCCCTCATTCTAGTTAGTAGACACAATGGACAAATCTAAATTAATTATAGAATTCAAAAAGATAAAGGATAGCATGGACGGCCTAGAAAATATGATGATGGCCCATGTAAATTCGCTTTCAGAAAGACTATCAGAAAGTGATGGTAGTGACGACAGTTCTAGCATTTTCTTGTCTGAAGAAGACATCAACGACGTAACGCAACTTGTATATGAATATCTAGATGAGTACTTTCAAAATGACACGTTAACAATGTCTTCACCTAACTTTTATCAAATATTAATTGAAGACATAACAAATATCACGTTCGAAGTAATGTTGGATGCGAATCTATGTCAAGAATATCACTATAACGAGGTAATCGAATTAGTAGATGAGATATATGAGAGCTATCGTGAGTTCAATACTGTTCCAGAAAGGTCTTACACAATGATGAACTACAAAAATCAAGAATTGAACGAAGATATTTTATCAGAATTAACCCAAAAAATACATTTATTAAGTGAAATGCCTCAACCACAACAACGCACAAAGGAATGGTACGAGTTTCGACATGGTCTCATAAGTGCTAGTAATATTTGGAAAGCATTCGGTTCAGACGCTCAGAAAAACAGTTTAATCTATGAGAAGTGTTGCCCTCTTATTGATAATACAACCAAAGAAACAAACTATGTAAATACAGAATCGCCAATGCACTGGGGAGTAAAGTATGAACCAGTAACTGTTATGATATACGAAGACATGTTTAATACAGAAGTCGGAGAATTTGGTTGTATTCAACATGCCGAATATCCATTTATAGGTGCGTCACCGGATGGGATTAACATCGACCCTACAAATGAAATATATGGTAGAATGGTTGAAATTAAAAATGTAGTTAATCGTGAATTAACCGGAATTCCTAAGGAAGATTATTGGATACAGACACAAGTCCAAATGGAAACGTGCGACCTTGATGAATGTGATTTTATTGAGACAAAGTGTATGGAATATCATGACGAATCATCTTTTTACGAAGATGACTCTAGAGATTACAAAGGTGTAATACTACATTTTATCGACAATAGCAATGAATATAGTGCGCCAACATATGCGTATATGCCATTATCGGTAGAATTGAATAAAGAGGCAATAGAATGTTGGATACACAAGGAAAAAACTAAATATTCCTTAGAAAACAAGGCATTAATGAATGTAGCATATTGGTACTTAGAAGACTATTCATGTGTAGTAATAAAGAGGAATAAACAGTGGTTTGACAAAGCACTGCCAATTGTTAAAGACATATGGAACACTATCTTGAAAGAGCGGATTGAAGGGTACGAGCATAGAGCCGCAAAAAAACGTTCACCAAGCATCGTTTTATCAAGTGAAGATGGTAACACTAAAAATATTAAGACTGATAATCACAAGTCTGGTCTATGTCTAGTCAAGCTGGATTTTTAGAAAGATAAAGAAAACAATATAGATAAATTTTTCTTTATCTATTAATAGAATATACTCTACTATGTCTAGCATTGATGCTGATGAAGAAATGTATGTTACCAAGCGTAACGGGGACAGAGAAATTGTGTCATTTGATAAGATTTCACGCCGTATCAAAACTCTTGGTGCAGAGGCAAACATAAAAATTAATTATACATCTCTTGTGATGAAGGTGATCGACCAGATTTATAACAACATTTCCACTACAAAGATAGACGAATTATCCGCAGAACAATGTGCGTCTATGTCAACAGTTCATCCAGATTATAACATTCTAGCTGGTAGAATTGTAATTTCGAATCTTCATAAAAATACAACTTCTTCTTTCTCCGATGCCATGACGCGTCTTTATAATAATAAAGACAAGCATGATAAACATTCACCGATTGTATCACAAACCCTTATGGACGTCGTTAATAAATATAAAAACGAGATTGATTCAACTATAAATCATGAAAGTGATTATTTAATTGATTATTTCGGGCTAAAAACGCTAGAAAGAGCGTATTTGATGAGACATAATAAAGTTGTTGTTGAACGCCCCCAGTACATGTGGATGCGCGTTAGCATTGGCATACATGGTGACGACATTGATAAAGTAAAAGAGACATATCAATTAATGTCTAATAAATATTTTACTCATGCTACCCCTACTCTTTTTAATGCTGGAACGCCTCATCCACAATTGTCTTCTTGTTATTTAATCGCAATGGAAAAAGACAGCATTGAAGGTATTTATAATACATTGAAAGACTGTGCGTTGATTTCAAAATGGGCCGGAGGCATTGGATTACACATCCATAACGTACGTGCGTCTGGCAGCGATATTCGCGGTACAAATGGTACATCTAATGGCATTGTACCAATGTTACGCGTGTTTAATCATACCGCAAAGTATGTAGACCAAGGTGGTGGAAAACGTAATGGCAGTTTTGCCATGTATCTAGAACCATGGCATGCTGACATCGAATTATTCTTGGAGATGCGTAAAAATCATGGAGAAGAAGACTTGAAAGCACGTGATCTATTTTATGCATTATGGACTCCGGATCTTTTTATGGAAAGAGTAAAGACAAATGCTGACTGGACTCTCATGTGTCCTGACGAATGTCCTGGTCTAGCCGACGTATATGGTGAAGATTTCAAAATCCTATACGAGAAGTATGAATCAGACGGCAAGGGGCGCAAGACAATGAAAGCGCGCGACCTTTGGTTCCAAGTATTGGACGCACAGATGGAAACAGGCACACCCTATCTGCTTTATAAAGACTCTGTGAATAAAAAGAGCAATCAGGCTAACTTGGGAACGATTAAATCGTCAAACTTGTGTTGTGAGATTACTGAATATTCTGATGATACAGAGACCGCTGTATGTAATCTTGCCAGCATAGCTTTGCCTGCCTTTGTAAAGAACGAGACACGTTATTCTGATGGTGGAGAAACGATGTTTAGACGCGCCTATTTTGATTTCAACAAACTTCACGAAGTAACAAAGGTCGTAACAAATAACTTGAATAAGATAATTGATGTTAATTTTTATCCAACGGATAAAACTAGAAAAAGTAATATGCGCCATCGTCCCATTGGATTAGGGGTCCAAGGATTAGCGGATGTATTTTTTATGATGGATATATCGTTCTCGTCAGAAGAAGCCAACCAACTTAATAAAGACATTTTTGAAACCATGTATCACGCATCGCTTGAAATGTCAAACGAGATAGCTATTGAGCGGTATGAATCGTTGAAACATGTAAACCATGAAGATCCCTCCATGGATATTGTAGTAGATAAGATAATGAATGAATACGAGAAACCGTTATTAAGTGAAAATAATAAAACTGTAGGCACTTATAGTACTTTCATTGGGTCGCCTATGTCAAAAGGAATTTTTCAATTTGATATGTGGGGCGTAGAACCTAGCAATAGGCATGATTGGGTTGCTCTAAAAAATAGCATTATGACATATGGCATTCGTAACTCACTTCTCATGGCTCCTATGCCTACTGCGTCAACGTCACAAATTCTAGGATACAATGAGTGTATTGAGCCCATCACTAGTAATATTTATAGTCGTCGCACGATTGCTGGGGAATTTATACTAGCCAACAAATATCTAATGAATGATTTAATTAACCTTAAATCCTGGAATGAGGAGATAAAAAATAGCATTGTAAAAAATCAAGGTTCCATCCAACATTTGGTTGGTATACCTGACAATATCAAAAACAAATATAAAACTGTATGGGAATTGCCTATGAAACAATTGATTAATATGGCTGCAGACAGAGGGGCGTTTATTTGTCAAAGTCAGAGTTTGAATTTGTGGCTAGAAGACCCGAATTACAAGAACTTGACGTCTATGCATTTTTATTCATGGGAAAAGGGTCTTAAAACCGGCATATATTATTTGAGACGAAGGGCACGTCATCAGGCCCAGCAGTTTACAATTGAACCCGAAAAGGCAAAAACAACCAATGTCGAAGAGGATGAAATTTGTGAGATGTGCTCGGCATAAAAAACAATAATTTACATAATTTGATAATGTTATATAATACATACCCTTATCAAATTTTTATGGCATAGTCAATCATATTGTGTTTCATTTTAATATAACATTTCAAACATACTAATACATCTACCATGGAATTATGGAGTCCTTCAATCGTTTCACCGTCATATAATTTATCATACAATTCACTCAATTTCGGCCATTTTTTTCGAGGTTTCTTGTCCGCATCTTTGGAAGGCACTTCAATATTGCATATAGATATGCCATTCATCATAGTACAATAACTAGTTATTCCTTTTGCCTTCTCATATTCTAAGTCAAATAATCTTAATACTTCCGGACATTTTTCTTTCAACTGTTCTTCATTGCGTTTCATTTCAATGACGATCATTTTTTTATCAAAATTTATATTATGACCTACAACTACGTCACAATAATTGTAAGCACTGTGTAAGGTCTTGATAGCGGTTACTATGCTCTTGCCTTTCTTTTTAAGCGTTTTCCTTTCAATTCCGGTTATTTCTTGTGCTTTTTCGTCAATTTCAACTTCATCTGCTATCTTTACGTAGGTGTCATAGGAGTGGATTATTGTTCTGCTGGTGATGTCATACACCGCAAAACTTAATTGAACTACATAAGGACATTCATCTAAAGAACATGCGGTTTTAGGCAGTAGCCCAGTTGTTTCTACGTCAAATACTAGTACTTTCATATTGTGTTTCTTTACTCTTCATGTATACGATAACATAGACCATTATTATTCATTCAATTTTACATTCGTTCGGGGAATGTTTTTTTTGTGTGTGTTAAAACAAATGAACCTAACACAAACCGTGACTTTTGTTACAGCTTATTATGACATTTATAATAATCAACCGAATCAAAGGGGGATTGATTGGCGAATAACACATTTTGAAAACCTTCTTAATCTCGGTATACAAATGTGTCTATTTGTTGAAAAGAAACACCTTCCTCGATTTATAGAACTTGAAAATAAATATCCTAATTTGAAATTAGCCGATTCAATCGAGTTTGACTCCTTGTTGATTTGTAAATTGTTGGAAAATACGACATATAATATGCCGGAGAAACGGAATGTCACAAAAGATACTGACAAATACCTTATGCTAATGAATTCGAAACCCGAATTTGTAAAAAAAGCGATCGAACATGACTTTTTCAGAACTGATTATTATGCTTGGGTTGACTTTAGCATTGATTATGTATTCAAAAACAAAGACATCGCATATAAAACTATTCAAGCATTGTCTCAAAGTTACATATTTAACTCTTCTTTTTTGTTTATACCAGGATGTTACGAGATTATGGATTATGTTTCACCACAGTTTTTAAGCAATGAAATATTCTGGCGTTATTGTGGAGGATTTTTTATAGGGTCGAAAGATAAAATACAAGAATTTTATAATGTCTACGAGAACCACTTTATGGACTTTGTAAAAGATACAAGTAAAATATCATGGGAAGTTAATATTTGGTGTTGGTTTGAGTACAAAAAATATATTGACATCTCATTTTATCTTTCAGACCATAATGAAAGCATTGTAAATATTCCTTATCATTGCTTTGTAACTCCTTTATCCAATACATGTGTTGATTTCTATGAGTATCCTTTTTATAAATGCTATGAACCTAGCTCAGCAAGTTATATTTTTTATGATAATAAACACATACTTAATACACGATATGTGAACTACTGGTATAATGATGGTGGAACTATGGATATTAATGACAAAGAGAGGATTATAAAATCAAAGAATATATCATGTATTCTGGATAATTCATGGAATCCCACTAATTTCAAAGAGATACACGATAATCTCGGGATTACTAGACAATCATGTTCGTTCCTAGGATTAGAAGACATTCGATTATTTGAATACAATAAGAAATTATGTTTTATAGCAACAAGTGTCGAGCATTCCCCATATTATTACAATTCTATGGTTATTGGCAAATATGACTATGAAAAAGGAGAATGTTATGATGGACGTGTTATAGGTTCTCCCTTTAATCGGCTTGAAAAGAATTGGATTCCTATCGTTAAAAAACAAGATAATGGGAAAGATAAGCTATTTTTTATCTATAGTTGGTACCCTTTACAGATTGGACGAATTAACGAGGAAGATAACTTAATTATAGAGCATCGTTTTCAAATAAAAGACGACTTTTTCAAAAATATACGCGGTTCAAGTTGTTTTATAGAAAAAGAACACACACTTGTAGGTGTCGTCCATTTTAGTATCGATGGTTCTCCGCGGAAATATTTTCATATGTTAGTTGCTTTAGATAAAGAAACTTTCAAGCCTCTTTATCATTCGAATTGTTTTTTCTTTTCTTCGATTGGAATTGAATACTGTATGGGATTTAATATAATAGAAGATCATTATTTATTTTGGATTTCTCAAAATGATCGAGAACCTCGTCTAGTTAAAGTGCCACAGAGTTCAAAAATATGTGCCTTTTCATTTTGAATTTTTGTGTCATTAATATATAACTAATGCCTATATCTCGTAAAAGACAAAATAAACACAAAAAAATAGATACTCTCAAAAAATTAAACAAAGATCATATGCGATGCCGTGAAGAAAGTACAGAAAATGAAAAAATCAGTTTATTAAGTAAACTGAAAGAAAAGGAATTTGATAATACTGCCATAAATTTCTTCTTTTGTAAATGCAATGAAGAGAACTATAAAAGTAAGTCTGTTATGGTTGAGATTGCCTTGCCAGACATAACCAAAATGTATTATAAAGTGGATGATATGACCCACCTGAATGATCTACGTGATTTTTCAAATGAGACGAATAGGTTGTTAAACGAACAAAAAGTTTCTATCAAAAACATTCATGAGTATATTATTCAATTATTCTTTTTGAATAGAAATATTTATATTCAATTGGTAGATAAACAAGGACAAGGGCAAGATATGGATGCGTATAATTGCAACAAAGGTCTAGTATTAAAGAAAGAATTTATAATTGAACCTGAACCCAATAACAATCCTGAGACAGTATTAGCACCTGAAGTGGAATCTGATGTAGTATCAGCACCCGAGGCTGAACCTGAGGTAGTATCGGCACCTGAAGTGGAATCTGAACCTGAGGTAGTATCAGCACCTGAAGTGGAATCTGAACCTGAGGTAGTATCGGCACCTGAAGTGGAATCTGAGGTAGTATCAGCACCTGAAGTGGAATCTGAATCTGAGGTAGTACCAGCACCTGAAGTGGAATCTGATACTGAATCTGAATCTGAGGTAGTACCAGCACCTGAAGTGGAATCTGATACTGAATCTG